>ENA-OWOE01000011-OWOE01000011.1-gut-metagenome-genome-assembly--contig:-NODE-11-length-236197-cov-8.130722_pt1 | contig 236197 bp, 252 predicted proteins | sample MGYA00248254_ERZ651788 | MGnify/ENA primary metagenome ERZ651788 (study PRJEB26908, sample SAMEA4031709) | gut metagenome | biome: gut; feature: normal infant; material: stool | place: China | collected... | reverse complement strand
ACTGGCTTCTTAGTACCGTTACCAGCGACACGTAGCGAAAGCGTGTTTTCGAAAATTTTGTTAATTTTGAACAATTTAAAGAAGATTATGAAGAGTTTCGCAAACGCCTATGTAAAGTAAAAGATGAAAAGGAGTACAAAAATGTCACAGATAAAACTTGGTTCCCATGTGGGAATGGCTGGAAAGGAAATGTTTCTTGCTTCCGTGAAGGAGGCGGAAAGTTATGGCGCCAATATTTTAATGCTTTATACCGGAGCACCGCAGAATACAAGGAGAAAAGAGATTTCAGAACTGAATATTGAAGCCGGATGGGAGTATGCGAAAAAGGCAGGGATTGAAGAGATCATCGTGCATGCACCGTATATCATCAATCTTGCCAACACCGTAAAGCCGGAAACATTTGAACTTGCGGTGGGATTTTTGGAAAAAGAGATTAAGCGTACCGCAGCGATGCAAAGCAAAATTCTGGTGTTACATCCGGGTTCTGCGCTGGATGCAGGAACGGAAGCCGGGATTGCACAGGCAGTAAAAGGCCTGAACATGGTTCTGGATGCTAATGATGATGATGTAGTCATTGCCCTTGAGACAATGGCTGGCAAAGGGAGCGAGATTGGACGCACTTTTGAGGAACTGAAAATGATCTATGATGGGGTTCACAAAAAAGACCGTCTGCGTGTCTGCTTTGATACCTGTCATGTAAACGATGCAGGATACGACCTTGTTAATGATTATGACGGTGTTTTCCAGAAATTCGATGAGGTTTTAGGACTTGACCAAATTGCAGTGTTTCATATCAATGACAGCCTGAATCTTCTCGGTGCGCACAAAGACCGTCACGCAAATATTGGAGCAGGAACGATTGGGTTTGATCCTTTATATAAGGTGGTGCATGACGAGCGGTTCCTTGATGTGCCAAAAATCTTAGAGACCCCGTGGCTTTGCGCAGAAGGTGAAACGAAAAAGACAATTCCGCCTTATAAGGAGGAAATCGCACGGCTGCTGAGATAAGAGAGATGGGTAAGGCGTGTTGGAGAAGCCATTTTAGACATCTTATAGTGAAATTCAAGGGGAAAGGAACAAAATGAACCAGCAGGAAAAAGATAAAATCGTAAGAAAACTGATCGACACAAATACCACGATTTCCACGATGGAGAGCTGCACTTCCGGTCTGATCGCATCCATGATCACGGATACGGAAGGGGCATCGGCAGTTTTTCCGGGAGGTTATGTCACTTATCTGAACAAAACGAAAATCTTATGCGGTGTCGACGAAAAAATTATAAAAGAGCACGGTGTTTATTCTAAGCAATGTGCGAGGGCGATGGCTGAAACTGCTCAGAAAAACCTTCATACAGAGATTGCGGTCGGAATCACAGGCACGACCGGAAATGTCGACCCGAATAATGCAGACAGCATGCAGGGAAAAGTATTCTTCTGTATTCTTGTGGGAGAGAATGCGTATGACTATGAATACAATGCAGAGGTCACCCAAATGAGCCGCCATGAGATCAAGGAGTTATATGCAGATAAAGTATTTGAAGAACTCGCAAAATTGATAAATATCGTTCATTCCAGTAGTGATCTCTGCTGTGATTCTGTATGAAAAATGATAATTATTTCATGATTTCGTGTTTTGCAGTTGTTTAATTTCGTCTATGGATAAACCGGAAAAATCAGCAATATCTTCCAAAGAAAGTTTGTTGGATTTCAGCATGCGTCTGGCAGTTTCCATTGCAGCATTCTGAAATCCAGTTTTCTTACCTTCAGAGAATCCGTATTCATATTCTGCTTTCCGTAACTTCTTTTCTTCCAATTCTTTATCATATTCAAAAATACTCATACTGATGACCTCATTTCGATTCCGGGTAAGAAATTCCGTCAGAATCCCTTTCTGGATACACTCGTCTACAGCACGCTCCACAGCTTGGTTCAAGGGCATGTCTGTTGCGTAGTGACGCACTCTGGCAACATACTGTGCATATTCGTTTAATGTACTGCAATGTTGCATTAGCTCTGCATTTTGCCATAAATCGTCTCCTGCTTTTCAATTGTTGATGGGTAACAAAAAGCATAGATACGAATGAAGTACACAGATTCTAAAAAAACGAATCTGTCGTTCTTAGAATATAGATGACAAAAATGTCATGAAGATTTTGTAAAATATGCTTTAATTCATTATAACACAGCACAATGAGAAGATACAAGATTGCTTTTTATAAAATCTTTAAATTTGAGCCAAAGTTAAAAAAATGAAAAAACATTTAACAACTCCTCAATTGTGCAGCTTCGAAACTTCTGTTATGATTTATTTACAGAAGCTTCTGCAAACACTTTTTACGCAGTAACAAGCAAGAGTATTGTTGTGGAAAAATAACTTTGAATTTTTATAATATGAGGAGATGACACAAATGCAGATTGGCAGTGTAATAAGAAAATACAGAAAAGAATGTGGGCTTACACAGGAAGAGATGGCAAAAAGGTTAGGGGTGACTACCCCGGCTGTGAATAAGTGGGAAAATGGAAACACGAATCCCGATATCGAACTGTTAGCACCGATTGCCCGGCTGTTGCATATTTCACTCGACACACTGTTGTCTTTTCAGGAAAAACTGACGGACATGGAGATTGAGACACTTATCCGGCAGATGGGTGACAAATTAGAGAAAGAAGGATTTGAAAAGACCTACGAATGGGCGGTGCAGATCACAAAAAAGTATCCGAACTGCAATATGCTGATCTGGCAGATCGCAGTAATGCTTGACGCAGGAAGAATAACAGGAGCGTGCGGGAATCCGGAACAATATGACGAACAGATCAATGCGTGGTATGAGATGGTGTTACAGGACGAAAACGAAGAGATACAGTACCATGCAGCCGATTCTCTGTTTGGCTTTTATTTAAGGAAAAAAGAATATGTGGCAGCAGAAAAATATTTAAACTATTTTTCGGAGCATGATCCTATGAAAAAGATATTCAGGGCACGTCTGTACAAAGAGCAGGGAAAAACCGAAGAAGCATATAAAACAATAGAAGAAGTTCTTCTCTCGCAGAGCCAGACGCTTGGTGTTACATTTTCATTTCTGCTTAGTATGGCATTGAAAGAAAAAGATTTTGACTATGGAAGAGTGCTCGCAGAGAAAATGGAAGCACTCGCCCATACATTTGAGATGGGAAAATATAGTGAGTGTTCCACTATGCTTGATGTTGTATATGCAGAGAAAAATGTAGAAGGTACTTTTCATGTGGTCAGGCAATTGCTTGAAAATGTGGAGAGTATTGGAGATTTTTCGGGTTCAAAATTATACCGGCATCTGCAATTTAAGAAAAATGCCCGTTGGAATGCAGACGAATTGCGCGAAAAACTGTTAGAAGGATTCCGCGATGAGACAGAATTTTCTTATATGAAAGGATATGAACCGTGGGAAAAACTTGTTAGTAAATAGGAAAAGTGAAGGGATAAATCTCCACTTTCCCCGGTACATATTGAATGATCACATCCATCGTTCCTCCGCATACCATGCCTTCTTCCCCGGCAAAATCATTGGTCATATCGACGGAGAGGAACGTATCTTTTTTGTCAGAGAGAACTTCTAAGGCCTTTCGCAGTACTTCATGCTCGCCACAGCCGCCGCCGATTGTGCCAAAAGACTGTCCAAGCGCATTGACGCACATGATCGCACCGGTTTTGACGGGAGTAGAGCCTTTGCGCTCCACAACAACAGCGATTGCTTTTTCTTCCTTTGTCTGGAGTGCGTTTAAGAAAACGGGATCAAGGTTGGTCTGTTCAAGAATCCCATTCCTTTTTCCGAGGGAAAGTCTGCTGCGGCAGAGGATTAGTTCGGATAAAATGGAAATGGCAATCTCATCCGTTGTGACGGCACCGATGTCTAAACCGATCGGCGTGTGGATCTGATCGAGAAAAGAGCGGTCAATCCCTTCTGCATACAGGTTTTCAAAAAGCCCGGCAACACGTCTTTTCGAACCGATAAGCCCCATATAAGCAGGTGTGATGCCGCTGCCATAAAGAGTGCGGATACAATCTGCATCATGTTTGTGCCCACGTGTGACAATGGCAACGAAATCCTGCTCATCATGATGTATTTGTTCAATTGCGGCAGGAAAACTGTCGCAGATCACTTTTTTTGCGTTTGTCATCGTATAAGGATTGGCAAAGGAGGGTCTGTCGTCCGCCGCATAGATGTCAAATTCCAACTGGGAGGCAAAGCGGCAGAGCGATTGCGCCACATAGCCGCAGCCTAAGATGATCAGGCGCCGCGGTGCCTGAAATCTTCTTGTATACACAGTCTGACCGTCAGTACCCGGCACTTCAAACTGCATTTCAAATGGATGAAATTCTACAGGATTCATGATAAAGTCCTCTTTTTTGCTATATTTCATAGTATAAATTATAACATGGATTTGTGTGGAGAACCATTGAAAATTTTATTGTCATAATGTATTTACTTTTCCCTGCAAAATAAGTTAGAATAGATAATTGGAAAACTCATATATAACTAAAATGAATTGTGAAAAATTGACAAGAGCATAAGAAAACATGTTTTCGATGATCTTGTTAATTTTGAACAATTAATAAAGATACGAAGAGGAGGTTTCCGATTATCTAATAACAGAAATACACTAAAGAAAAGTGAGGACACCCCAAATGGCAGATAACGCATTAAAAATCGAATATAAATTATACTTGGAAGCAGAGGATGTTTCGCAGTCAAGGATCCTTTCTTCTGCATCCTATCTGGAAAATGTGCTGCATAATCATGCAAACCCATACATAAAATGCGCACAGATCGACAACGAGAGCGATTTAGACGAATTTGAGTTAAGATTATATGTGGATGAGACGATCGAGGAGACGGACTGTACAAATGTGGATGCAGCAGAGGCATTTTTAGACGAGTTTGCAGATGTTTTATCAGAAATTGCGCACATTCATTCCTTTATGGATATGGAGGGAAGCTTTTCTGTTTCCTTTGAGGGAGAGCATATTGCCTATGATTTTAAATCCGAACCGGGTGACGGTATGTGTGACTTTATGGAACGGAAAGAAAATTAATACATTTTTTGTTTTCAAAAATGGAATAGTCTGTTATAATAGTTACATAATATCACTTAGGAGGCATTAAGCGATGGCTGAGGATAGAAAAACATTTAAAATAAAGGATGGACATTTGGGAGAAGTGAAGATAGCAGATGAAGTAGTTGCAATTATTGCGGGACTGGCTGCAACAGAAGTCGAAGGTGTCAGTTCCATGGCTGGTAACATTACCAATGAACTTGTCAGCAAGCTTGGAATGAAGAATCTTTCCAAGGGTGTTCGTGTGGAAGTATTGAGCGGTATTGTGAATGTGGATGTGGCGCTGAATATTGCTTACGGATACTCCATCCCGGAAGTATCTGCGAAAGTTCAGGAACGCGTAAAATCAGCAATTGAGAATATGACAGGATTGGAAGTATCTATCGTGAATGTTCGTATTGCAACCGTAGATATGGGTAATAATAAATAATCCTTTGCAGAACGTAACGCAAGTTATGGACGATGTAGTAGAATAAAGGGTGTCCGAGCGACATCCTTTTTTTACCTTGTAAAGGAATGGAGATTATCGAGACAGAAAGGATCAATCAATGACCAGAAGAGGATTAAGAGAACAGGTTTTTAAGATGCTTTTCCGCGTGGAGTTCCACAATGTGGAAGATATGCCGGAGCAGATGAATATGTTTGAGGAAGTGGAGGAGTGCAGCGAGAAGGACAAAGAGTACATCTCCAGCAAGTTCCACAACATTGTAGAGAAGATCGATGAGATCGATGCAGCGATCAATGAGGTTTCCGAGGGATGGAAGACCAGAAGAATGGGAAAAGTAGATCTGACGCTGATTCGTCTTGCAGTATATGAGATGAAGTACGAGGATGATATCCCGGTAAAAGTTGCAATCAACGAGGCAGTTGAACTTGCAAAACAGTATGGAACGGATGAATCACCGGCATTTGTAAATGGAGTATTGGCAAAATTAGCATGATGAAGAATGTTTATTCAGTTGGACAGGTAAATACATACATCAAAAATATGTTTGCCCAGGATTTTATGATGCAGCGCATCAGTGTCAAGGGCGAAGTGTCTAACTGCAAGTATCATTCCTCAGGGCATATTTATTTCACTTTGAAGGATCCGGCTGGGACGATCAATGCGATCATGTTTGCAGGAAACCGCCGGGGGCTCTCTTTTCAGATGAAGGAGGGTGACAAAGTCATCGTGACAGGCTCTGTGGAAGTCTATGAACGGGATGGAAAGTATCAGCTCTATGCCAGGGAGATTGAACTGGATGGAGCTGGTAATTTATATTTAAAATTTGAAGCGTTAAAAAAAGAATTAGAAGAGATGGGCATGTTTGCCCCGGAGTACAAGAAGAGAATCCCAACATATATCAGGAGGCTTGGGATTGTCACAGCTCCGACTGGTGCTGCTGTACAGGATATTCGCAATATTTCCGCAAGAAGGAATCCTTATGTGCAGCTTATTTTATATCCGGCGCTTGTGCAGGGGGAAGGTGCGGTAAGCAGTATTGTAAACGGTATCCGTGCATTAGATGCACTTGGCGTGGATGTGATCATTGTCGGACGAGGTGGAGGTTCCATCGAGGATCTGTGGGCGTTTAACGAGGAGGAGGTTGCAAGGGCGATCTTTGAATGTGAGACGCCGGTTATCTCCGCTGTCGGACATCAGACGGACACAACGATCGCAGATTTTGTGGCAGATTTAAGGGCGCCGACACCGTCTGCAGCTGCAGAACTTGCTGTTTTTGATCATCAGGCGGCAGTGGCAGAGATTTCAGCAAAAACTGCAAGGATGAACCGGGCTTTGCAGCAGAAGTTAGATATTGCAAAGTTGAAAGTAAACCAGTATCAGACAAAGTTACAGTACGTAAGCCCGGAGAGCAGGCTGCATGAACATCGCAGATATGCGGTAGACCTTGAGGAAAAATTATACCGGCAGATGGAGCAGGTGCTTACGGAAAAGAAGCACAGACTTGCAATACTGACAGGTCAGATGGAAGGGGTATCCCCTTTGAAGAAGCTGAGTCAGGGGTTCTCTTATGTTGCGGATGAAACCGGGAAGGCGGTGACGGATGCTTCCACCGTAAAAGTGGGGGATCCACTTACGGTACATCTGTTAAAGGGAACACTGAAGGCAAATGTCACGGAGGTATTTGACAATGAGTGAAGAACAGACGAAGCAGAATGTTTCTCTGGAAGAGACATTTGAACAGATAGAGACAATCATAAAACAATTGGAAAGTCCTGAAGTTACACTGGATGATTCTTTTCGTCTGTATCAGGCAGGCGTGGAAAAGTTAAAGACATGTAATTTACTTCTGGACACTGTTGAGAAGAAAATGCAGGTGATGCAGACCGATGGATCACTGGCAGATTTCGAGTGATGAAACAGTTCCTGTAACAAACTGGAATGGAAGAAGGAGCAGCAGAGTTGGATATTAGAGCAGAGATTCAGACAAGAGTAGATGAGATAGAACAGATCATAAAACGCTATCTTCCGGAGGAAGAGGGCTGGCAGAAGACCATTATGGAGGCAATGAATTACAGTATTCTTGCCGGTGGAAAAAGACTTCGCCCGATGTTGATGTCGGAGACCTATCGTCTGTTTGGTGGAAAATCAAAAGTGATCGAGCCTTTTATGGCGGCAATGGAGATGATTCATACCTATTCTCTGGTGCACGATGATCTTCCGGCGATGGACAATGACGAGTACCGCAGAGGGAAAAAGACAACACACGCGGTCTATGGCGAGGCGATGGGGATTCTTGCGGGCGATGCACTGTTGAATTATGCATTTGAAACGGCTGCAAAGGCGTTTGATATGGAACCGGATAACCGGAATATCGGAAAAGCCATGCAGATTCTTGCCACAAAGGCGGGCATTTATGGTATGGTCGGAGGACAGGTTGTGGATGTGCAGTCGGAGGATTCCGGCGACATCACAAAAGAAAAGCTTGATTTTATTTACCGTTTGAAAACCGGAGCGCTCATCGAAAGCTCTATGCTCATCGGCGCTGTTTTGGCAGGGGCAACGAAAAACGAACAGAACACGATCGAGAAAGCAGCCACAGAAGTCGGGCTGGCGTTCCAGATTCAGGATGATATTTTAGATGTCACAAGTACGTTGGAAGTGTTAGGAAAACCAATTGGCAGCGATGAGAAGAACCACAAGGCAACCTATGTGTCCTTCGAAGGGCTTGAGAAGGCAAAGGAAGATGTTGCATTGTATACAAACAGCGCAGTGGCAAGAATGGATTCGCTGGTGGTGAAGAATGAGTTTTTGAATGAACTGCTGCTTTACTTAATTTCCAGAGAAAAATAAGAACTCTGCGGAGAAAGAACGGAGATTCACTTTGGAGTTTCCGTAAGAAAGTAAGAAATCGAGGTACCAGATATGGTATTAGAAAAGATAAATCAACCGAATGATATAAAATCCCTCACAGACGAAGAACTGAAAATTCTTGCCTCTGAGATCCGGGAATTTTTAATAGAAAAGATTTCAGTGACAGGCGGTCATCTGGCATCGAATCTGGGGGTAGTCGAACTGACCATGGCACTGCATCTTGCACTGGATCTTCCAAAAGATAAGATTATATGGGATGTGGGACATCAGTCTTACACGCACAAGCTTCTGACCGGAAGACGGGAAGGTTTTGACGGGCTGCGTAAGTACGGCGGAATGAGCGGTTTCCCAAAACGGAAAGAAAGCGAATGTGACTGCTTTGACACCGGTCACAGCTCCACATCGATTTCCGCAGGACTTGGGTATGCGCTGGCGAGAGAGATCACAGGGGAGGACTATAAGGTGGTCTCTGTGATCGGAGATGGTGCGTTGACCGGAGGAATGGCGTTTGAGGCACTCAATAATGCGGCAAGGCTCAAATCCAATTTTATTATTATTTTAAATGATAATAATATGTCAATCTCAGAGAATGTAGGCGGTCTGTCCTCGTATCTTGCCGGTTTCCGGACAGCAGACGCCTATCTGGATCTGAAATTAAATGTGTTAAATTCCCTGAATAAAATGCCTTACGGAGAAAAAATGGTCTCTAAAATACGTAAGACAAAAAGTGGGATCAAACAGCTTCTGATTCCGGGAATGTTTTTTGAGGAAATGGGAATCGTGTATTTAGGACCGGTGGACGGTGGCAATCTTCATGGAATTGTGAAGCTTTTAAGAGAGGCTTCGCATATCGATGGACCGGTATTGATCCATGTCATGACACACAAAGGTGCGGGGTATGCACCGGCAGAGAGACATCCTGCAAGATTCCACGGAACAGAACCGTTTGATATTGAAACAGGGCTTCCGAAGAATCCAAGAGTGAAGGCAAATTATACCGATATTTTTTCAACTGTCATGCGAAAGCTTGGCGACCGGGATGAAAAAGTGGTGGCAGTGACGGCAGCAATGACAGATGGAACAGGATTAAAACGTTTTCATAACATGTTCCCGGAGCGGTTTTTCGATGTTGGGATTGCGGAACAGCATGCAGTGACGTTTGCGGCAGGGCTGGCAGCGGCTGGGCTGAAACCGATTTTTGCGGTGTATTCTTCTTTTTTACAGAGGGCTTACGATCAGATTTTACATGATGTCTGTATCCAGAATCTGCCGGTGGTATTTGCCATTGACAGAGCCGGATTAGTCGGAAGTGATGGGGAGACACATCAGGGTATTTTTGATATTTCCTATCTGTCATCCATTCCGAATATGACGATCATGGCACCGAAGAATAAGTGGGAACTGTCCGATATGATCAAATATGCAGTGAATTTTGGTACACCGGTTGCAGTACGCTACCCGAGAGGTGAGGCATATGATGGACTGAAAGAGTACCGCGCACCGATCAGCATTGGAAAGTGTGAATGGATTTACCGGGAATCCGGGATCGCATTATTTGCATTGGGCTCAATGGTGAAAACTGCGGTTGCAGTCCGGGATGCATTGAAAGCAGAAGGATATCCGTGCAGCATTATCAATGCGCGTTTTGCAAAACCGTTGGATGAAGACGCATTGAGGTACATTACAGAACACCATAAAGTGATCGTCACAATGGAGGAAAACGTGATCAGCGGTGGATTTGGAGAGCATGTGACCGAGTTTTATAATAATGAGAACTGCAAAGATATCCGCATTGTAAATATTGCAATTCCGGATGAATACGTGGAACATGGAAATGTGGAACTTTTGCGAAAAGAAGTCGGTCTGGATGCGGATACGATCATAGCGCGCACGATAGAAGCGTATCAGAACGTGACAGAATAAAAGATTCTAAGATAATGAATAGAATGAGCAGAGAGAGCGGAGAGAATGAAAGAAAGATTAGATATTTTACTTGTAAATAAAGGACTTGCGCCATCCAGAGAGAAAGCGAAAGCGATGATCATGGAGGGAAATGTATTTGTCGACAATAACCGTGAGGACAAGGCTGGTTCTACGTTTGACGTGAATGCCAATATTGAGGTAAAAGGTAACACCTTAAAGTATGTAAGCCGTGGCGGTTTGAAACTGGAAAAAGCCATGACACATTTTGGTATCACATTAGAGGGAAAAGTCTGTATGGACATCGGAGCCTCCACAGGTGGTTTTACGGACTGTATGCTCCAGAACGGCGCGGTCAAAGTTTATGCTGTGGACGTGGGATATGGTCAGTTTGCGTGGAAACTGCGGCAGGATGAACGGGTTGTCTGTATGGAAAAGACAAACATCCGTTATGTGAAACCGGAAGATATCGCAGACCGCCTTGATTTTGCGTCAGTGGATGTTTCCTTTATCTCTCTGACCAAAGTATTAGGACCTGCAAGGGAGCTGTTAAACGATAATGGCGAGATGGTTTGCCTTATTAAACCGCAGTTTGAAGCCGGCAGGGAAAAGGTAGGAAAAAAGGGAGTTGTCAGGGATAAAGCGGTTCATGAGGAAGTCATCCACAAAGTGATCGATTATGCGGTGGAGATTGGATTTCACATTTTAAATCTGGAGTATTCGCCAATCAAGGGACCGGAAGGAAATATTGAGTATCTTGTCTATATCAGAAAAGAAGCCGAAGGCAGCAGAGAGGAATCCGTCGATGTTCATGCCGTGGTAGAGGCTGCACATGGAGAACTGGACAAATAATATGAAACATTTTTTGATTATCACCAATTCATTCAAAGATAAAAATTTAAAATTGACCAATGAGATCAAAGAATATATCGAAAAAAAAGGTGGCAGCTGTCAGTGCTTTACGAGTACCGGAGACGATGCAAAACATGCAGCGCCTGAGGCGGATGCAATTGCGCAGGAGACGGAGTGTGTGCTTGTTTTAGGCGGAGATGGCACACTGATAAGGGCTGCTTCCAAACTGGTGGAACAAAATATGGCGCTCATCGGAGTCAATCTTGGAACACTCGGATATCTTTGCGAACTGGAGGAGTCAAATGTTTTTGCAGCAGTGGATGAACTGATGGAAGAACATTATACCGTTGAGAAACGCATGATGCTTTGCGGTTATGGAATCAAGCAGAGTGAGAAGACAGAGCGCAAAGTGGCACTCAATGATATCGTCATCCACCGGACAGGGGCGCTGTCAGTAGTAAATCTGATCGTTTTTGTCAATGGGGAATATCTGAATACATTTCGTGCAGATGGAATCATCATCTCCACGCCGACAGGGTCTACCGGTTATAATATGTCTGCAGGCGGACCGATCGTCGATCCGAAGGCAAGCATGATCCTTATCACTCCGATCAATGCGCATAATTTGAATTCCAGAAGTATTGTGATCGGTGCGGAAGACGAAGTGATGATTGAAATTGGCGAAAGACGTTCCCAGAAGGACGAGACAGTGGAAGTCAGCTTTGATGGGGACAATGCTGTGGGATTAGAGGTTGGAGATAAGTTTCTGATCCGGAAAGCGGATTCCACAACAAGAATCTGTAAACTCAACAATATGAGCTTTCTGGAAATACTGCGCAAAAAAATGAAAGCTTATACATAAACACAAAGCTTAGGAGGTCAGACCGGAAATGAAGACAAAACGTCAGACAAAAATGTTGGAACTGATAAAAAAACATGATATTGAGACACAGGAAGAGTTATCCGATTATCTCCAGAAAGAAGGATATCAGGTGACACAGGCAACGGTTTCCAGAGATATCCGGGAATTAAAACTTACGAAAGTTGCTATGAGTAATGGTCGACAGAAGTACGCTGCCCTGACAGAGGCGAATGAAGACCTTTCCGAAAAATATACCCGTGTTTTTCGGGATGCTTTTGTGTCTATGGATATGGCGCAGAATATTCTGGTGATCAAAACGGTTTCCGGAATGGCAATGGCAGTTGCGGCAGCGATAGATGCCATGCATCTGCATGAGATCGTCGGCTGTATTGCCGGTGATGATACCATAATGTGTGCAGTGCGAAGCGTAGATGACACGATTGCAGTGATGAGTCGTCTGCGTAAGCTTGTAGAAGATTAGAACATATACTTTTGGGGAGAGTAGAAGGAGACTATATGTTACAGAATCTACATGTGAAAAATCTGGCGTTGATTGACGAGACAGAGGTTGATTTCAGGAATGGGTTAAACATTTTATCCGGTGAGACCGGTGCGGGAAAATCAATTATCATTGGTTCTATCAATCTGGCGTTAGGGGAAAAAGTACAGAAGGAGATGCTTCGTGAAAATGCGGATTATGCGTTGGTGGAGCTTATTTTTTCTGTGACGGATGAAAAACAGAAAGAACTCTTACGAGAGCTGGACGTGTTCCCGGAGAATGACGAAGTCATCTTAAGCAGGAAGATCGTCAACGGCAGAGGTGTTGCAAAAGTGAATGCAGAGAGTGTTCCGGCATCCAAAATGCGTGAGATCGCCTCAATTTTGATCGACATTCATGGACAGCATGAACATCAGTCGCTTTTGTCGAAAAAGAAACATCTTGAAATCTTAGATGATTATGCAAAAGAAGAAATTTTTGATCCAAAGGAAAAGTTAAGGGAAGCCTACAAAAATTACCGTGCTCTGCTGGAAGAATTGAAGGAGGCAGATGTGGACGAGGAAGAACGGCTCCGGGAGATTTCGTTTCTGGAATACGAGATCAAAGAGATCGAGGAGGCAGACCTAAAAGAGGGCGAGGATGAGGTGCTGGAGGCTGACTACCGGAAATTCTCCAACGGAAAGAAGATCATGGAGGCAGTGAATGCCGCCTATCAGTATACCGGAAATCAGAGTGACAACGTATCTGAACTTACCGGAAGGGCATTGCGGGAATTGAATGCGGCGTCTGCATATGATGAAAAAGTAAAAGGGCTGGAAGAGCAGCTTTTGGAGATTGATAATCTAGTAAATGATTTTAATCGTGAGTTGGCAGATTATATCGATGAGACGGAGTTTGACGATGAAACGTTTTACCAGATGGAAAAACGTCTGGATGAGCTGAATCATTTAAAATCAAAGTACGGAAGCACGATCGCAGATATATTGTCTGAATTGGAGAAAAAACAAAGCCGATTGCAACAATTGCAGGATTTTGACCAGTATATTGGAAATTTGAAGCAAAAACTTGCAGATGCGGAGCAGGAGTTAAAAAAATACTGTGATAAAGTATCGAAAATCCGTAAAAAATATGCAAAAAAACTGACAGGTGCTGTGACAGAGGCATTGAAAGACTTAAACTTTTTAGATGTGAAATTCGAGATGGAGTTTGGACAGACCGCAGACTATACGGCAAACGGAACTGATGATCCGGAGTTCTTGATTTCCACCAATCCTGGAGAACCTGTAAAACCGTTGGGTAAAGTCGCATCCGGCGGTGAACTTTCGAGAATTATGCTTGCAATCAAAACGGTATTGGCAGATCAGGATGCAATCGAGACACTCATTTTCGATGAGATTGACAGTGGAATCAGCGGACGCACCGCACAGATGGTTTCGGAAAAAATGAATGTGCTTGCAAAAAATCATCAGATTATCTGTATTACGCATTTACCGCAGATTGCTGCAATGGCAGACGCACATTATCTGATCGAAAAATCTGTGGAAAACAAGACCACGGTATCGAAGATCAAGTGTCTTTCCGGGGAGGAGAGTATTGACGAGCTGGCAAGAATGCTCGGCGGTGTGGAAATCACAGACAAAGTCCGCGAGAGTGCAAGAGAGATGAAAGAACTTGCACATCAGAAAAAATGCCAATAATTGACACGAAAAAGACAGTTTGAAAAAAAGAAAGAGACACATAATAAAAGAGTACATAGCGTATATGTACTCTTTTTTTTGACAATAGAATGTCCGCAGGGCGTGCATGCTATTGTTGTGGTGATGAGAAAAACAGACCGATATTCATTGGGGTGCAGGAGATAAAAAATGGACAGATACAAAAGTTTTTTTCGTGGAATTGCATATGCAGGTTATTGTATCGTATTTTTATTTGCGGTCTATACATTTGAAAAATCAATACCGGATCAGATATATGTGAAAGCAGGGGAAGCAATCGATTACCAGTTTCAGGTACCTGTGACAATGGAAATACAGGAGGATAGCTCGCCTGTAGCAAAAAGCACAAATAATGCCAATGTGAGGCAGTCCTACATTGTCACCTGCCGCCTGTTTGGTATTTTTCCGGTGAAAGATATAGAAGTTGTACTTGTGGACGGAGATGCGGTCTATGCAGGCGGGATGCCGATCGGCATCTATGTGAAGACAAGCGGTGTCCTCGTGATCGGTACCAGTGAAGTGGAACGGCCGGATGGAAGTGAAGCTGCACCTGCGGAGAACATTTTGAAAGCCGGAGATTATATATTAAGTGTGAATGGGGAGAAGGTTGCAGAGAAGGAGGATCTGCAGCACCTGGTACAGCAGAACGGTGCAGAAAAAGAAATTCTTAAAATTAACCGCAAGGGAGAAGAGGTTGAGGTTGGTGTGACACCCGTACAAAATAAAAATGGAACGTATATGCTAGGAGCATGGGTGCGTGATGATCTTGCCGGAATAGGAACTTTGACGTATTACAAAGAAGATGGAACCTATGGTGCTTTAGGGCATGCCGTCAGCGATGGAGATGTCGGCGAGCGCATCCAGATGAGTGAAGGCTATGTATACAATGCACAGATCATCGGAGTGAAAAAAGGACAAAAAGGAAATCCGGGCGAATTATCGGGAATGATCCGTTACCAGAGTGCTGACTGCCTTGGAACAATCGAGGAAAATACAGACATTGGTATTTATGGAAAACTGGATGGAAATATTGCAGCACTGCCGCGTGGAGATTACTATAACATCTGTTACAAGCAGGATATTAAACAGGGACCGGCGACGATCATCTGTGGTTTTACCGGAGAGAAGAAAGAGTATGCGATTGAGATAGAGAGTCTTGATTACAGTGGAAGAGAGGCGAATAAAGGAATTCTATTCCGGGTGACGGATGAGCAGCTTTTAGACATGACAGGCGGTATTGTGCAGGGAATGAGTGGCAGTCCCATCCTTCAGGATGGAAAAATAATCGGCGCCGTGACACATGTCTTTGTCTCAGATTCGTCCATGGGCTATGGGATTTTTATTGAGAATATGGTAGAATGAAAAAAGAAATTGTAAAATAAAGTCCTTTGGTACACTTGCCGACGAAGTTCGACAAAATTTACGAGAGGAAAATGAGTATGCTGATAACACATGTAAAGATTTGCCAGGAAAAGGGAAGACGTGGCTTTTACATATGTTTGAAATAAGTCAGCAGGAGGACCAGCATGGAGAAACTGAATGTAGCAATCGCAGATGATAATGAGAGAATGTTGCGGTTATTGGGGGCTATCATCGAGAGTGATGAGGAACTCAATGTCGTTGGAACTGCTAAAGATGGGGAAGAGGCTTACAATGTGATCAAGACAAAGGAACCGGATGTTGTCTTGCTTGATATTGTAATGCCAAAATTAGATGGACTTGGAGTATTAGACCGTGTGAATCATGATAAGACAATCAAAAAACATCCGACGTTTATTATGATCAGTGCAATCGGTCAGGAAAAAATTACGGAAGATGCATTTGAATTAGGTGCAGATTACTATATTATGAAGCCGTTTGACAATGACATGGTGATCAACCGGATCAAGAAGGCAAAGACAGCAAAAACAGGAAAGAGCACGGAGCCGCGCAAGGTGAATGCCTACGAGAAGGCAGAGGATGTCAGCGAGAAGAATCTTGAGGCAGATGTGACTGAGATCATTCATGAGATCGGTGTTCCGGCACATATCAAGGGGTATCAGTATTTGCGTGATGCCATTGTCATGTCGGTCAATGATATGGATATGTTAAATTCCATCACAAAAATTTTATATCCGACCATTGCAAAAAAATACCAGACAACCTCAAGCCGCGTGGAGCGTGCCATCCGTCATGCAATTGAGGTGGCATGGAGCAGAGGTAAGATGGATACGATTGATGAGATGTTTGGCTATACCATTCACAATGGCAAAGGAAAGCCGACAAACTCTGAATTTATCGCGTTGATCACAGACCGTATCCGGCTGGAATACAAAATGTATTAATGCTTTTCAGAGCGAAAAAAAAGAGTTATAATATTCTTAAGATTTCGAAGTATTTCGGGGTTTGGAGGGGTTATAACATGAAAAAAATATTATTTGCTGCTTCAGAAGCTGTTCCTTTTATCAAAACAGGAGGTCTTGCAGATGTAACGGGTTCCCTGCCAAAGTATTTTGACAGGAAAAAGTATGATGTGCGCATCATATTACCGAAGTATCTGTGCATGGACGAACGTTTTAGGGGACAGCTTCATTTTAAATGTCATTTTTATGTGAATTTGAGCTGGCGAAAACAATATGCCGGTATTTTTGAGGCAAAACAGGATGGTATCACCTATTATTTTGTAGATAATGAATTTTATTTTGCCGGGGATAAGCCGTACAACGAGTTGTATCAGGATATTGAGAAGTTTGCATATTTCTCGAAAGCAGTTTTAGAGGCACTGCCATTTCTTGATTTCTGCCCGGATATCATTCATTGTCATGACTGGCAGACAGGTCTGATTCCGGTATTCTTGAAAACTCTTTATGGAGATGAGAATTATTACAGGGGGATCAGGACTGTATTTTCCATCCATAATCTGAAGTTTCAGGGACGCTGGAGTCTTCCGGCAGTTATGGATATCACAGGTCTGCCGGAACAGATTTTTACGGCGGACAAACTGGAATCTTACGGAGAGGCCAATTATTTAAAGGGTGGCATTGTCTATGCGGATGCAGTGACGACTGTCAGTGAGACTTATGCACGTGAGATCACAACAGAGCAGGGAGGAGAGGGCTTAGACGGACTGCTCCGTGCCAGAAAAAATGATCTGTATGGTATCTTAAATGGATTGGATTACGAAGAATATGATCCACAGAAAGATGGATATATTTATAATCACTTCAATGAGCAGAATTTTCAGGAAGGCAAGAAACTGAATAAAGCCAGACTGCAGAAAGAGCTCGGGCTTCCGGTGAAAGAGAATACCATGCTGATCGGTATTGTATCGAGAATGACAAGCCAGAAGGGATTTGATCTGGTAGCTTATATTATGGATGAACTGCTGGCAACCGAGGATGTGCAGCTTGCTGTGCTTGGAACAGGCGAGGAACAGTATCAGGATATGTTCCGCTATTTTACACAAAAGTATCCTGATAAAATCCAGGCTTCCATCGGTTATTCCGAGGAGCGCGCACACCGTATCTACGCATCCTGCGATGCCTTTCTGATGCCGTCCTTATTTGAGCCATGCGGATTGTCACAGTTGATGAGCCTGAGGTATGGAACTGTGCCGATCGTAAGGGAAACCGGTGGTCTGAAAGACACCGTGGAAGCGTATAACGAATATGAACATACGGGAACCGGTTTTTCTTTTGCAAATTACAATGCCCATGAGATGCTTGGAACAATCCGCTATGCCATCTCTGTTTTCCGTGACAGGAAGAAAGACTGGAATGGATTGATCCAGAGGGGAATGAAGCAGGATTTTTCCTGGAATCGTTCTGCCGGTAAATATGAAGCATTATACGAAAAACTTACCGATTTTGAATAAAGTTACATAGAAGTGATCACATAGAAATCTGACCAGTCTCACGGGAATAAAAGTAGACATGATCGGATAAAATCTCTTCTTTGGATAACTGTGTAGAATTGACTTCTTTTACCATAGAGGTGAGTTCATCATAAGAATCATGGTCGTATGCAGGAATCAGGATTACTTCGTGAATACTGCTTGGAAGAATATAGAGATCGCATTCTAGTTTTTCACAGAGATTATGCAACAGGTTGTGGTAAAAAATACAGCCGGAGCCATTCAGTTTGCTTTTGTTGGAGAGCACATACATTGGAACCATGTATTCAAATTCTTCCTTCATGGAATTGCAGGGAACACCGGCCATTAACTCGATCAGAACATCTGACATGTCCCGCAGTTCATAAGTGAGGAGAGCAGGAGTGTTTTTCATGGCGAGATGATAGAGGTCGTCCTTGGTGATATTCCAGAGAGACAGATGCTGGTTATAAATTAATATTGTTGCATTTCCGGTCTCGTCAGCATCTACAAGACAATTGAAGATGATGGCGAGATCTAATATTTTTATGTGAGGGATTTTTTGCAGCAAATTTTTATTCTGTTCATAATTGATAAGTTTAAACACAATACGTTTTTTTACCTGCTCATAGTTTGTAAAAAAGGAGATATCGATATTTCCGGACGGCTTGTTCTCCTCATAAACAGATAAAATATCATGGCAGATCTCTTCTAAGGATCTGCCCTTTAAATATTGTTTAAAATAAAAGTTCAGATAAATAGTTGGGGATATATTCAGCTGATTGGATAAGATCGTGAGACCATCATAATGAGTATCATTATTTTTGATGATCTCCTGAATCGTCACTTTCACATTAGAACCAAGCCGGTTCTGAATGACTGTTGTTACATTTTCTTTGAATTCCTGATATGTCATAAAAATCCTCCCAATGGCAGATGCCCTGGGAAAACAATTACATTCCGTATCAGTCGGATGATAAAACGATATGCAGATAACAGACTGGAAATTCAAACATCTGTTATAAAAAAATCCACGCATCGGGAACTGCGTGGATTTACTTTATCATGGATAAAATGGAAAAACAATAGGAAAAGAAAAAAGTTTCGAAAAATTTTATTATTCGGACTTTAATTTTTTCCAGAGATAATTCGATAACTTTGTCGTGTCGATGTCATATTGTTTATACACCTCACAATTGGCAAGCGTCTCATCTGTCGGGAAAATCGTTGTGTCGGATAATGTTTCCTCATCTAAATTTTCTTTGACAGCGAGATTTGGCGTAGCATAATAAACATAGTCAAAGTTTAGCATGCCAATGTCTTCCCGGCAGAGAAAATCCAGAAATTTTTCTGCATATTCGGTGTTATGGCAGGATTTTGGCATAAACCAGGAGTCGATCCAGAGGTTGGAGCCTTCTTCCGGGACACTGTAGGAGAGGTCATCATTTAATTCCATGGCGTAAGCAGCTTCCCCGGAATAAACAAGAGCCATCGCCGCATTTCCCATTGCCATTTCATCTCCGGTCTCATCGACATAATAGGCATAGACGAGCGGTTTCTGCCGGATCAGAAGATCAAGGGCATCATTTAACTGATTTTCATCGGTCGTATTGATATCATAGCCTAATAGTCTTAATGCCGGGGTAAAGCTGTCGCGGACAGAGTTCTGCATGATGATCGAGTCTTTGTATGCTTCATCCCAGAGAACGTTCCAGGTGGATACTTCCTCGTCGGATACCATCGTCGTGTTGTAGAGGATACCGAGCGTACCGTAAAAATAAGGCATGGAATATTTATTTTCCGGGTCAAAAATCTGTGATGCTTCAATAATGGATGAATCAAGATTCTTATAATATTCGAAATCATCAAAGTTGATCTCTAACACCTGATCTTCGTTGATCAGACGCTCCACCATGTAATCGGAGGTACAGACGAGATCGTAATTGATGGATCCTGCTGAAAACTTGGTATACATTTCCTCGGGACTTTCATATTCCTCTAATTTGACCTTAATGCCGGTCTCTTTTTCAAATTGATCAAGAACGGATTCTTCTATGTATTTTCCATAATTTAAAATTACAAGCGTATTGTCATCTTTCTTTGTTGTCTCAGTGGAACTGGTGCCTTTTCCACAGGAGGAGAGAACACCTGTCATGAGGCACAGTGCAAAGAGCATTGCAAGTCGTTTTTTCATAGCTGCCTCCTAGATTGCCTGTTTTGCACATTTTCCCTCGGAGGAAGAACGGTGGTTCATCACGAGAAGGAGCAGGAAGGCGATCAAAAATAAAATGGTCGATAAAGCATATAATTCCGGGCGAATTCCCTTGCGGAGCTCTGTGTAGAGCATGGTAGAAAGTGTATTGACGCCCGCACCTTTTGTAAAGAAGGTGATCGAAAAATCGTCCAGTGACATGGTGACTGCCATTAAAAATCCGGAGAACACACCGGACTTGATCTCAGGCCATGTGATCTTGAAAAAAGCATAGAGTGGTGTCGCACCGAGATCTAAGGCAGCCTCGTAAGTGTAACGGTTTGCCTGATTTAATTTCGGAAGCACATTTAAGATGACATAGGGAATGTCGAAGGTGATATGTGCGATCAGGACCGTGACAAAGCCAAGGTTCATAAATTTTACAAATAAAAGCATCATTGCGATACCGGTTACAATATCTGCATTTAAAAGCGGGATGTTAGTAGCACCTAACATGATCGCTTTATTCTTTTTTTTCATGGCGCTGATACCGATCGCTGCCAGAGTTCCAAGCAGCGTTGAGATAATAGCAGCGGCGAGTGTGATCTGGATCGTTGTCACAAAAGCATTTGTGATCGTCTCGTTTTTAAAACATTCTGCGTACCATTTTAAGGTAAATCCACCCCATACAACACGGGATTTGGAATTGTTGAAAGACAAGACGATCAACACTAAAATTGGAAGATATAAAAATAAAAATATAAGTGCAAGATAAATTCTTGACGCAGCTTTTTTTACCATACCGCAGTACCTCCGCCGTCTTTATCGAAAATATTCATGAGTGCCATGCTTGCGACGACAAAAATCATTAACACAACAGAAAGACCGGAGCCTAAGTTCCAGTTGGTTCCCTGCATAAATTCCTGCTCGATTACGTTACCGATCAGAAGCACCTTTCCACCGCCTAGCAGGTCGGAGATGACAAAGGAGGTCAGAGCAGGAACAAAGACCATGATAATTCCGCTTATAATGCCGGATAAGGTCAGCGGAATGATGATCTTGAATAAAATGATGGCGTCACTTGCACCAAGGTCTTTCGCAGCTTCAATGACATCATTTTTGATCCTTGCCATGGAGTTATAAATTGGCAGGATCATAAACGGAAGAAAATCGTAGACCATACCAAATACAACTGCCGTCTGTGTATTGAGCATTTTTACGGTGCCAAATCCAAAAAACTGGAAGATTGCATTGACAATTCCGTTGTTGGATAACAGCAGACGCCATGCTAAGATCCTGAGCATGAAGTTCATCCACATTGGCAGAATAAAAATGAATACGACAAAGTTCTGCTGCTTGATTTTTAAGCCATTTAAAATCATAGCGAGCGGGTAAGCTAACAACAGACAGACTATCGTGCAGATTATACCAAGCTTTAAGGATAAAAGGATGGATCTGACATGCACGGGATCTGCGATGGCAGCCACATTTTCAAAAGTAAAAGTTCCTCCGGAGGTAGTGAACGCATAATAAATGATCATTGCCAGCGGAAGGAGAATAAAACCGATGATCCATATCAGGTATGGACCGGCAAATAACTGTCTTCTTGATTTACGCATCGATCTCCACTGCCTCCTCATCTTCGGATTCCGGTTTGTTCATGATCTGGATGTTGAATGGAATGACATTGATTCCGACATGCTCCCCTACATTGTGGAGCAGGGTGGTGTGGACAAGCCATTCAAAGCCGTTTGCCACAATCTCGATTTCATAGTGGACACCCTTGAAGATCACAGAGGTGATATCACCTTCCATAAATCCTTTTTCCGGTTCTACGATCTCAATATCCTCCGGGCGGATCACAACGTCCACCGGAGTGTTATTTCCAAAACCTTCATCGACACAAGGAATCTTTACACCGAGGATTTCCACGACTTTGTCCTGGATCATAGTTCCATCGATGATATTGCTGTCACCGATAAAGTCTGCGACGAAAGCGTTCGTAGGTTCATTGTAGATCATTTCCGGTGTACCGATCTGTTGGATGTATCCCTGATTCATAACGACGATCGTATCGGACATGGTAAGTGCTTCTTCCTGGTCATGTGTGACGTAAACGAAAGTGATTCCAAGTTCGTTTTTCAGGCGGATCAGCTCGTACTGCATATCCTGACGCAGTTTTAAGTCCAGTGCACCGAGTGGTTCGTCTAACAGGAGCACTTTCGGCTCGTTGACGATCGCGCGCGCGATTGCGATCCGCTGCTGCTGACCACCGCTTAAGGAGTCGATGGAACGGTTTTCAAAACCGTCAAGGTTCACTAATTTTAATGCGTATTTGATTTTATCGTTGATATATTCTTTGCTCTTTTTATTGATTTTTAATCCAAACGCAATATTTTCCGCAATCGACATGTGCGGAAATAAGGCATATTTCTGGAAAACAGTATTCAGATTTCTTTTATTTGGAGGCAGGCTGGTAATGTCGACATCATCGAAGATGACCTGTCCCTTATCAGGCGTCTCAAAACCGCCTAAAATACGGAGCGTTGTTGTTTTTCCACACCCTGATGGACCGAGGAGCGTGATAAACTCATTTTCGCGGATATATAAATTTAATTCATCAAGTACCAGATTGTTTCCATAAGACTTGGAAATATCGACAAAATTGATTAGCTTTTTGCTCATAACATAATTCCTTTCTGAATCCCACCAATCGTGATCTAAAAGCTTGGTGGAGTAGATACCCAGATCAATACGGCATCACGGCTGCCGGGATTTTCTATGTAATGCTTTTTGTCGGCTTTCAGGTAAAAGGATTCGCCGGCGTGCAGCACATGGCTTTTTCCACCATAATATATTTTGACGGTTCCCTTGATCAGGTAGCCGAACTCTTCACCGGAATGGGGCTGCATAATGTCAGAAGAGCCACCTGCTTTCAAGGTTAATCTGACGGGTTCCATGGAATCTTTCTGGGCATTTGGAACAACCCATTCAATGATATTATGTTTGTCTTCATTCACCTTCGTGAAAAAGTCTTCATTTTTAAATACGATCTGTTCCGGTTCTTCATCGGTAAAAAATTCTGCCGGTGTTGTTCCGAGACACTGAATGATATCGAGCAGTGTTCCAATCGACGGTGTGTTCTGGTTGCGTTCCAGCTGGGAGATAAATCCCTTGGTAAGCTCCGAACGGTCGGCAAGTTCCTGCTGCGTCAGTCCATATTGAATACGAAGTTCTTTCATCCGTTTCCCAATATCCATACCGCATGCCTCCAATCCTGAAAAATACTGAATGGTTACAAAAAGTTTACTAATAATAAACAAACTATAAAACATTTTATATTCTATAAATAAAATGTCAATAGAGTTTCTGTAAATTTCTGAAAAAAATAGTTGCAATTTTTTTAAAATCCGATATAATAGTTTTCGTGACTGATTCGTCATGCCAATATGGCTCAGTTGGTAGAGCAACGCATTCGTAATGCGTGGGTCAGGGGTTCGAGTCCCCTTATTGGCTTACATGAGAAAACCCAGTAAATTCAAGGAATCTTGATTTTACTGGGTTTTTTAAATATTCTATTTTTGCCGAATTAGTACAAAATTGCTGTTATAGCATATAAAAGAAAGTAATGTATTCCACGAAGTATTCCACGAAAATTTATAAACACACATTATTTTGGGTGCAAAACAGAGAAAAAAGTTTTTTATTTTCTTTTGTATCCGCTTTGTTAAATAAAATCCGCCAACATTCATATTTTTTTTCAAATTTCTGTTCATATGTGTTTCCGAACAATTTTTCAGACATAAAATCATCAATTCGCTGATCTATAAGCAAACGCTCCTGCGAAAAGGATTGCTGATAAACCGACTTCATGATGCTGTCTGTTTTCCATCCACCTCTGTCCTGCGCATATTTGTCCGGAATCATGAGCAAAGCCATCACGGACGCATTAACATGCCTTAAATCATGAAAAGTCATTTTAGGTATGCCAGAACGCGCTACAAGGCGTGACCATCTTTTTGAAAGTGCAGGAACTGTCAACGGTACAATCTGATCTGTAGGGACTTTGTCTATTAATTCTTTTATATATGGTGGGATTTTCAAAGTTCGGTGTCTCAATGGCTGCTTACCCTTATTTTTTACAACCTGATTTCCGTGTTCATCAGTCACGATAACATCTTTTATCGTTATATAATTTCCGTCCGAAGAAATTGATTTTGACTTTCTCAGCCCGATGATTTCAGATGCAGTGAATGACAGCCACATTGCAAGCAGCACCGGAAGCTCAATGCTCGTCCCTTTTACCATTTGAAAAATTACATCTGGAGTAGAAATTTCATTTTGCGTAATTGTTTTCTGGGGTAGAGTGACATCTGTTTCAATTCCTGGCGCATATGTATCTAGCACCGTCACGATCAGACCATACTCATTGCATACAGTTTTTGGCGAAATGGGAGCTTTGCGTTTTTTCGTAATTCGTTTTGATTCCTCATTAACCGCCTCTTTTAGTACTTCCCGGTCAATCTTTGATAATTTTAAGTGCATAATTGTTCGAAAAGCGTTTCGTTGAATCACACGGTAACCGGTGATTGTGGAGGGAGAGAGAACTGCATCAGATGCCGATATGTATTTATCAATTGCCTCATAAAGAGTCATGTCATCCGGTTTCTTTTGTGTGTTTTTATTTAATTTATATTCACTGATTTGACGGTTGACTTCTGCCGCTGATGAACCGGTAATAGAAATATAAACCTTTTTCATTTTTGGTTTCCCGGTTTTTTCATCAATAATAGGATTCCCATGTTCGTCAAAGCATGGTTCACTGTGGGAATAAACTTTTTTCCTGATGCTTCCACTCGGAAGCTCTCCAATTCTTTTCTTTGCCATAATATCATCCTTCCTAAAAAAGAGTACAAAAAGAACAGCCAGCAGAGAACTGTTGTTCTGCTTGCGATAGCTGCCTTAGAATGATACAATATGCTTGTTCAGGGCGTTGGTATCATTCCAATGCTTTGCCTCTGGTATCTACAGTATCAGGGGCATTTTAATTTTAGATAACATTTTTTATAAATTTACTCCGATTTTCTGCATAAGAGCCTCCTGCAATACCTGTGAAAAATTAATACCAAGAGACATAGCCTCTTCATTCAACCATTCCGGGATGCTCAAAGTTTTCTTAACAGCTTTTGAATTTGTACGCTTTTTATAAGCAAGCATATCAAATTCTATAATGACACAGTATTCATCTTTTCCAACCGGAATCTGATTCACTTCGGAAGCAGCAGGAATGTCTTGTTTTTCCTGTTCACGGCTTGTGAGAGCAAGTCCTAAAGCGTCAACAGCCATTTCATAAGCTTCCTGCATACTGTCGCCCTGTGTCATGCACTCTGGCAAATCTGGAAATGTGATCCAGAAGCCGCCTTCTTCTGCTACGTGAAAAATTGCCGGATAAAATAATTTATTCATAGAAAAGCCTCCTTTTTAGGTGGCTGGGTTATTTCAACCCAGCCTGTTTCAATATTGCCTGCTCCATACCCTTTTTAAGGTCTTTGCAGTGATAAGGAACAATTACTGTTTTTCCAGTCTGTGGATTGTACATTTTTACATGCGAACCATTTTGACTGATAATCTCGAAACCGTTCTTTTTGAGATGAGTAATCATCTCTCTTGAAGTCATTGGCATCTTTTGTATCTCCTTTCCTTATCTAAGAATATTATAACACGTAACAATACGTATGTCAACATAATTATGTAATAATACGTATAAAATTAGAAGCAGAGTATTCACGCAATTCCAATTTTTACAAGCTCCAGAGCAGTAGGACATAACTCATCAGACACTGCCATTACAAGAAATATGATTTAATTTTAAAGTTATATAAATTGAATAATTATGTCTCTCGGTCTTTATGTGAGTTTTGTAGTCCATTGCATCATCATCATAATCTTCATAATAACAGCGATATTTTCCCCCAGAAATAGCAGCATCAATGGAAATGATGTTCTTTGAGTCAATGAGCTGTTTGACATGTGTACAATCATCTTTTTTTATATAACCAACATGTACGTCATCAATAATTACTTTAATTGCATTTTTATCATACTTATTATCTGGTTCTTCTTCTAAAACTACAGATTTTGGTGCGAATAGATATTTATATATACGTTGACCTTCTGAAAATATTTCAAGAAAATCTTTTCTTGAATAGTCAAATTCATAATTTTCTATTCCTATAGATTCAATTTCATTTTCCCGGAATGATGTTCCAGAAACATGAAATTCTTCTGTATTGTAGTTGCCAACAGAAATATCATCAGATTTATTCCGAGATGTATTCACAGCTGGTTGTGAAGAGTGCATTAAGGAATTCCCTGTTTCTACAACATTATCAACTGGTTGAGTATTGATTTTCTGTAAATTAGTATCACTATCTATTGTTGAGCAAGTAGTGGAGGCTGCTTTGTCTAATTCATTTTGAATTTTCTTATATTTACTTGCAAGATAAAGAAATAGAATTCCAATAGGAATAAAGATTATGCCTCCAAATGATAAAGTAGGTATCCCGATAATGAATGAGATGGCTGCTATTATTAAATATATGATCCTGTATACTTTTAAAGATAGCGAGGATAAATTATGCTTATTAACATAATTAATACACTGCTCATGAAAGTTTTTATTTTTAGACATATCATTCTCCTCTAATAGTACATTTTTTTGTTCTTTATTATTTTACGCAATTCCGATTTTTACACGCTCCAGAGCAGGACATAATTCATTAGTACTCTCCATCCTGTGTGCGTGTTGTTCAATTTCCTGAATATCATCTTTCCGGAAGTCATCGCCCATAATATGCCTTAAGGCATGGAGAAATGCGTTTTGCTGTTCACATCTGGATAAGGATTCTTCAATAAAGATTGTATATGTACCGTCCTCGTTTTCCGTAACAGCTTCCTTGACTTTGTGATTCGGAAATTTTATCAATTCAACAAAATAATCAATTATCTTCCCCACGCTCCTTTCTCTTTAGAGCCAGTAACATCTGGTACACGGTGCCGAGATCCTCAGGTTGTGCATCTTTTGCTGCATCAAAAAGAACCTTTAGCTCTTTGTTCTCAAAAATCTGTTGGGCAATATCAGCGGTTTCATCATTCAGGTAGTAGGAGTTATCTTCAATTGTATCCGGAAGTTCTTCATTTTTTCCAGTCAAAAGATAATCAACTGAAACTCCAAAATAATCAGCTATTTTTTGTAGCTTATCTGTTTTAAAATTCCATTTTCCTTGTTTCCAACCAGTGAATGATGCTGTGGATATACCAGTAGCTTTGGCTACTTGATATGTTGTAACCCCTTTTTCTTTTAGTAATTTTTCAAATATTTCATACATAGCAAGTCCTCTTTTCAAAAAGCGCTAAGAAAACAAAAATAACACTTGACAAACTATGAAAACTAAGCTAATCTAAAAACAACTTAGAAATCATAGCTAAGTTATTCAAAAGCTAAGTTTTCTTAAATATCTTAGTCGGTAACTAGATTATATAAGAAAACTTAGCTAGTGTCAATAATTAAAGAAACGAGGTGAATTTGTGTACGAGAAATTTGAAAATTTATTAAAGAAAAATGGAAAAACTGCTTATCAAGTTTCTAGGGAGACAGGCATATCCACAGCTACATTTACAAATTGGAAATATGGAAGATATAAGCCAAAAGTCGAGAAGCTTAAGATCCTGGCGGATTACTTTGGAGTTAAGATTGAGGAGCTGATCTAGGAGGTGTGGAATGAAAAAGGAATGTGAGAGAGAGCTGTATTCGGAAGAAAGCAGTACAGATCAGATAGATCTATTGGTAAATGATCTGGAAAAACGTGTTATTGAAGAATGTGAGAAATTGAAGAAAGAAGCCAATCCAAAAGCTCAAATGCAAAATCATATTAGGCAGATTGCATGGAAAGAGCCTGAACTGGCTACTTATCTTCGAAAAAAGATGTCACAGATTCTCAATTTTAATGATTGATCCTGTTCCATATACGGTATCTGTTTTTCTGCCAATATAGAAAAAAGAGCAGGAACAGAAAGCCGTTGTTAATGCTGGAATAAGTCCATCGTGAATATGATTGTACAGTTCTATCGGTTTGGCAATTGAGGTGAATTTTTCATCAGAAACTTCTGAGAGAACAACCGGGATAATGATTTCGCCTTCAGAAACAGTTACCGTGGATTTATCAGCAAAATATATTTTAGCAGAAGTCATAACGAATCTCCTTTCATTTACTCGGCTTGGTGGTGCCTGTAGTTGAATCGTAGCACTAAATTAATAAAAAGAAAAGAGGGAGGTACAGAGTTGAATTTCCATAATTTGATTGGTATTTACCAGTTCGCAATCGCAAGGTGCATTGACGTCATTGGTTTCGATAATGACATAACAAGAAATGATGATGGAACACATACGGAAGTGGTTGATATTATTTCGGCAGTCGACACATTGACAATCGACAATGGGAATATAGAAGTAATTGAAGAAATGAATCTATGTGATGAGGAAAAGGAAACAGTAAGACGTTTTCAACGCCTGATATATGAAATGGATAAATTGGATGAACTAATAGCAGGCATTAAAAAAAATGAGGTGGAAACTGTTGAATAAAAAAACAAAAATAAATCTCATTTCATTGTGTTTATCATTCATTTTAATAAACATGATGACAGAAATTATGAATTTAAGGTTCGATAAATTCCAGATCAGTTGTGTTTTTATGCTTCTTTATTTGTGCATTACAGAAGTTTTGAGTGATTAAAATAAAAGAGGGAGGTGTTCCATATGGCAAAATCAAACTTGTGTGAAAATTTACAGCAAAAACGCTTTGACTACGTTGCCGGAATGCTTGCTGGTGGATTTCACCAGAAAAATTTATCGACATCTGATATCAGCAGGAAAAGCGGAATCCCGGAGAGAACAGTCACAGAGAGATTAAATCATCCGGAGAAAGTTCGACTGGAAGATTTATATAAGCTTGCAGACATGGCAGGAATCCGCATCATTTTTCAGTTCAAAGACGTTCCAGATTAGAAAATGGTTTACGTTTTGAAAATCTTAAGAAGGGAGGAACAGCCATGAAGAAAGCAGGAAAAGTGCTTATGGCAGCCGGATCATTTATCGCGGTCGCTGGTGCGTGTGCGATTGATTCAGACGGAGCAGTGTACAGTAAAGTGCTTCTGATCATGATGGTTGGAATTGTGATTGCTGTTGCCGGATACGGCTTGATCTATCTGGAAGACATGATTCCGGACATGAAAAAATCGCACCCTATAATGCTTTGGCGAGCAGGTGCGATTCACGTAAAAACTAAATAAATTAGCTTCCTCTAATATAATAACACGTTTTATGAGAGGGGTAAAGGTTAAATTGCTGAATAATGATGAGATTATACAGAGACTGTATGAACAGCCGGATAAATTTATGAAAGCAATGTCTCGGAAAGAATATGCGAACGCAGCATTTACTGCGTATATCGCAGAGTGCGTGTGCCTGTTCTGTGGCGTTCCGAGAAGTATCAGAACAGAACTTTTCGGAGACCGACAAGCAGATCCACCGATTGAAGGCCTTTTTCCGGAACATCTTGTTATAAAAGCAAATGACCAGATGGTTTTTCAACATAAAACCTTACAGGAACTTACCCTAAAAGAAAAACGTGAACGTGAGGAGGCGTGGGAGCTGTGTCAGAAGACATTCAGAAAAGGAAGTATGTGAAAGCTGTAAAATTTTTAACTGAACTCGGTCACATTGATTCTTTAATCAACCAGATCGAGGAAGATTATCAGAATACATGTTTTAAAGCGCAGCCGAAAGGAATCACTTATGACAAGGTCGGCACTTCTGGAAACGGCTTCCACAGCCAGACAGAGGAAGTTGCCGTGGAGCTGGAACAGCTTCAGCGACAGAAAAAGAAACTGATAAAAAGATATGCAAATCATAAGGCAGAGATTTATAAAGTTTTCAATAAAATGCATACGATCGAATACGTCAAGGTTCTGCTGATGTTCTATTCGGACAGGCTCTCCGGAGACGAAGTCGCGGATAAGATGAATTACAGCCGGACATGGGTGTATGTGGTGCGCAAGCGTGCCATAGAGGAGTTTACAGAATGTATGGAGGATCAATATGTTTAATAGGGATAATTCTTATTATGAAGGATATGAACAGGCACGGACTAATGGCGTTCCGCTGACGGAGCTTTATGCGGCTGCCTATAATGCATGGGTATCTGATTTTGATATGCCATTAGCCAAATCAGACGATCTGGAAGCCTATATGAAGTATCTGGCGGACACGATCACGCTGAAAGCAATGGAAAAGGATGGATATGATTTTGTAAAAAAAGACCAGAAAACGTATTGTTTTGTTAAAAAATGATTCATGCGTGTTTTTCGCTGAATATATCACGACTGCAACATTGAAAGCCAGATTATTATCTCCCGGAATAAACGCCGGGAGAGGAAAGGAAAAGCTTATGATTAATGATTTTAAATCAGAGTTTATCAGAGTTTATCAGAGAAAGTCAGAGATAATCAGAGTTTATCAGAGTTTATCAGAGAAAGTCAGAGATAATCAGAGTTTAGGGACACAGACCGGATCGGTGGTGTTCACTTGAACAGATTAAGCTTTGTGATTCTTTCGATTCTGCACCAGAACAGTGCAGTCAGCAATGTTACTGCCATGACACTGAAAGAGATCATGGAATCGGAAGACTACGGATATAAACTGAACACAGTTTTTAAAAAAATAAAAGAGTTTGAACTGTCTGGATACGTCTGCAAGGGATTGAAAGATGGAAGGGCTGACACTTTCTTCATCACTGAAAAAGGATGCCTTGCACTTGAATGTATCCGAGACGGAAAGAGAGGATTAAATGAAGGATAAAATTGCATTTGTGGCAATCGGACAGGCAGGTGGCAACATCGGACAGCTCTTCGAGGAAAGAGGATTCAGCGTGCTCTATCTGAACACGTCAGAAGAGGATTTATCAACGCTTGAGGATGCTAAGTTCAAGTACCACATCACCGGGGGCGAAGGCTGCAATAAGGACAGGAGAAAAGCAAAACAGCTTGCGATCGATGACTACGACAGCATCGCCACTGAAATGGATGCGAAGATCAAGGCAGATATCATCTTCGTGGTATTTGCCAACGGTGGCGGAACAGGTTCTGGTGCTGGTCCGATGCTCTGCGATCTGTTGATTGATGACGGAAAAACTGTTGGAGCGGTAACGGTGCTCCCGGCACTTGATGAAAGCATTAAATCTCATGTGAACGCGTATGAATGTTTTTCAGAACTGACGAAGATTGACGGACTTTCAGCGTGCTTTATTCTGGATAATGAAAACGGAAACAAGCTTGACCTTAATAAAGAGTTTGTAGAAGATTTTACAGCATTTGTGGAGATTCCGGACAAGATCCAGAGCGTGGAAGGGAACATTGACAAAGCAGAGATTCAGGAGACACTCAAGGCTCATGGAATGGCTGTTGTATTACAGAGCAGTCCAGACAGCGCGGATGTCATTAAAAAGATCCAGAGCAATGTTTTTGCACCAATCGAGCCGGATCGTGTCGTGAAGTATATCACAGCCGCAATGAGCAGTGAGGCGAGAATGGCAGACATTGAAAAGGCTCTCGGTGTTCCGGTCGACACGTTCCAGACATTAAGCAGTGGCACTGTTTTATGTGCTTCCGGTTTAAGCTTTCCACAGACAAGACTTGATCTGATTTACGAGCGCATTGACGAGAACCGTGAGACGATTAAAAAGAACCTGAAAGCCACTCATGAACTGACGATGAAGGAAGACATTGACTTTTTATCTGAGCCGCGTGCCAGCGAGAAAAAGGATGTGGAGAAAAAGCCGCAGTCCAGAAGGTCAATCATGACGAAGTATTTATAAAAAAACGCACTAAGAGGTTGCTTGATGAATGGGAATTACATAAAGTTTTACAGGTCTTTTCTGGAATGGGAATGGTGGCATGATCCGAATACATGCAGGGTTTTTATTTATATCCTGCTCCGTGCAAACTGGACGGATAAGGTGTGGAAGGGAGTCACAATCAAGCGCGGTTCTTTCATTTCATCAGTCAAAAAAATAGCGGAAGAAACTGACTTGTCGGTTGATAAAATTCGTACCGCACTAAAACACTTAAAAGACACCGAGGAGATTACCACGGTCGGAACTGCCAAATATACAGTATTTACGGTGGTTAACTACGAAAAGTATCAAAATGATACCGAACAGAATCCCGAAGTAAACACCGAGCAGTGCGCCGAACAAATCCCGAACAAATCCCGACAACATAAGAATATAAAGAATAATAAGAATATAAAAAATATATATAGTGCGGCAGTAATCCCGCACCTTAACGAAAAAGCCGGCACACATTTTCGGGAAGACACACAGGCAACGGAGCGGTTGTTATCTGCCAGGGCGAAAGAAGGATACACCATTGACGACATGATAAAGGTCATTGATAAAAAATGTGAGGAGTGGAAAGGCACGGAATTTGAGAAATATTTAAGACCGAACACACTTTTCGGTCCGTCACACTTTGAGCAGTATCTCAACCAGAAAAACACTCCGGCAAAAGACAAGCCGAAAAATAAAAACAGATTTAACAATTTCAACCAGCGAGAATATGATTTTGATGAACTTGAACGCGAACTGTTGCTAAGAGATCTGCCTTTAGAAGCCAGAAAGGAGAGTACATGAGTATACCAGCACTTTATAATGTCTACTACGATGGAAAAATTTACAGAAAGAATCTGACGGTTGCACAGATCGCGAAAGAACTCGGATGTAGCGAAGTTAATGTTTATAATGCAGCCAAACGAGGGAGTAATCTTTGCAGGAAATTCAAAGTGGCAAAGGTAGGAGAGAAGCCGGGCGAAGTCAAGAAGCCGAGACCGAAGCCGGTTGCGACAGAAAGCAAGGATGTTCCGGAAGATTTTGAGAGGCGATGGCTCGAAGAGACAGGAAGATTTAAAAATGTCGTCTGGGTACAGAACGGAGGAAAGAGGCTGGTGATAAAGCATGGAAAAAGATAAATTCGTAGAATTTCTAAAAAACAAAGGCATTGAGGCGAAGCTGGAGGACGGTGTCGTAATGGTGCTGTATGACGGCGGAACACTATCCCCTACTGGAGTTTATAGAAAATTTAATCTTGCGAAAAAGTTCGCAGAGGAAAACGGCTATACCGGATCACTCGGCATCCGGAAGAAAGGCGGAAAGGTTCACGTTGAATCAGATCCGGAGAAAAACGGATTTGTGAAGCCGGAAGAAAAACCGCCATTCCGAGATCCAGATGATGAAGTTGATACATCAGAAAATTATGAGCAGATGAACCTGTTTTAAACAGTGAGTTTTTTTAAGAAAACGCACCTTATAAGCATCCAGATAAACGGTTGGTTTTTCCATTTTTCAAAAAATACGAAAATGCACCACATAAAATCAATGCAAGCCAGAGAAATCAAGGCTTTGAAAAATGTTTTCTGTGAAAGTTAAGAGGTGTTGTACAGGAACGGCAGAAAAGAAGAGAAAAATCCTGTGATACAGAGAAGGAGGTTTTTATGAACGAGAATGAGCGAACCGCTGTGAACCAGCTTAAGAACATCAGAGAAGTTTCGGCGGTGAAACTTAAAAAGATTGACAAGGGCAGTCCGGATGCAAAGCCGCTTGTTTATATTTCAAATATCAAGCGAGCAGATATTCTTTTGAGGATGATTAATGAGCTGGAAGCGTACCGGGCAATCGGAACGGTGGAAGCGTGTAAGCTATCCTTGGAGATCTGCAAGGACATGATCGAGAGAGGCATTGAGCTGGATCATATTAGAGAATACATCAAATTCGAGGACAATCTTGTACAGCGCGGATATGACATTAAAAGATTACTTGAGATGATGGATGAGATTGGCACATCGGAAGTCACGGACATGGAGAATCTGGAAGCGAGGAGATGACAAAATAATGAAGAATGAACCATTGACAATCGAGGAATTAAAAGAAATGGCAGGACAGCCAGTGTGGTGCCCGGATGAGGAAGCATACGGAGTGATAATGTGCGACAGTATAGGAAAATGGGCAGGAATTCCATTCATGCATGGAGTGTGGTATCACGATGGAATCGGTGCGGAATTTAACCACAACATCATTGAGCGAAAGCTGAAGTGTTACAGAGTAATCAGTGAAAAGGCTGAAACAAACATGCCAACCGCCTATGATGTGGATGCAGTTGTGAAGCAGTTGGAAAAGGAGATACAGACGCATGAGCATTGTATTGAATACGAAAAGAAAAATGGAACGATAACAGAAGAATTTCAGCAAAGAAAGGCTGTTGAGGTGTTGAAAGATGCAATCGAGATTGTGAAAGGTGGAGGTGTGAATGGCTAAAGCAGTATTGGTTATTGATATACCGGAATCGTGCAGCATGTGTAAATTCATGTATGAATTTCAAGGCATTAAAAAATGACAGCTCATGAATGTGTTGAATAATGGTGCTTCGAAATTATCGCAAAGCACATTTACGCAGAAACGGCATGATAGATGTCCGCTCCGGGAACTGCCGGAGAAAAAAGAAAGCGATTCTTTTTTGATGGAAGCAGTTAAAAATGATTGTTTTGATGGAACGGATTCAGACGAGGCTTATTTTAACGACAAAGATGCAGGCTAGAATGCTTGCTTGGATGAGATTTTAAAACATGAAAGCGAGGATTAATTTTTATGAACAAAAAAGATGTATTAGAAATCAAGCGGAGATTTCGAAAAGAATCGTGTACATTCACAAGAATGTGCGGCTGCTATGTAGACGCTGACCATAATAAGATCACAAAAATCGGGGAGACATTTTTAAATCTGGACGATGAAGAATATTATAAATATCTCGACATTGCGAAAAAGACATTGTCAGGAAAACTTGGGAACAATCTTTTAGAACTGGAATTTCCGCTTGCAGAGGAAGAAACCGGAGGAAGACAGCAGTTTTTAATGGGACTGCGTGAAAGCAAACTGAAAAATGATGATCTGCTTGATACTTTTTACGACATGATCATTGACAGCTACGATTACGTTGGAAATTATCTGATTTTGATTTTCCACGATGCCTATGATGTCATGACCAAAACTTCAGACAATGACAAATTAGACGAGTCAGAAGAAGTTTACGAATACCTGTTGTGCGCAATCTGTCCGGTGAATCTGACAAAGCCGGGGCTTGGTTACCGTGAGGACGAAAACCGCATTGAATCACGAATCAGAGACTGGGTTGTCGGAATGCCAGATACAGGCTTTCTTTTTCCGGCATTTACAGACCGGAGCACAGACATCCATTTCGCTATGTTTTACACAAAAGACACCAGAAACCCACACCGGGAGTTTATGACTGCTGGACTTGGTTGTGAGGAAAAGCAGACTTCAACAGAAAAGAAGATTACATTTCAGAAGATCATAAATGATGTCATAGGAGATGATGACGATGGACACCTTGCCGCCTCAGATGCAGTTCACAATTTACTGAATGACGTTTTAGTTGAAAATCGCAATGAAGATCCAGACGCGGATGTAATTGCTGTCGAGCTTACGAAGGACATTGTTAAAAATTGTCTGGATGAGATAGGACTTGACGATAAGAGTAGAAACGTGTTTATCGAAGCCTGTGAAGAAATGCTTCCGGAGCACACGCTTGTCGATGAAGTCGTAGACGAAAAGGCAGTTGCAAGAGCAAATAGAAGAAAGCTTGTTTTCGACATGAAAGAACTGTTAACCGCAGCCGCAAACAGATTGCAGGATGTGTATTCAGACGACAGTGGACTTGTAGAAGACATTAGAAAGATGGTTTAAGAAAATTAGAAAGGAGCTGGAGCTTCCCGGGAAGATGCGCATCGGCTCCTTGAAAAAGAAATGATAGGATTTGAATATGAGGGTTCTGTCAATTATATAAGCAGAATTGATGATTTTCAGGAATATATGAAGCCGGAAGTGTATGAAGCAATGCGAGAAGCTTTCGAAAACGGCTGTGATGGCGTAGGTGGTTTTAGAAAAAAATATGAGGAAATTAAGTCTGATTATGATGATTTAGAATATGAATGCGAATCATTAAAGGACGAGATTGATGGTGCAGAAGACAGGCTCGCTGAATGCGAAGAGGAAAGAGACCATTTGGATGAAAAATATAAATCATTAAAACATCAGATTGAAAAACTTATAAACGACATTTACATGGAGTACATAAAGCCTGATGATATTGTTCCTGCTTTAGAAAAAATGATATGAGAGGAGAACAAGCTTTGAGCAATAAAGAATTACAAGAGTATTTAAACAGATTCCCGGATGATGCACCAGTAAGTGTCATCCTTGCGAATCCGAAGAAAAGAAAATTGTACGAAATTAATAAGATATATATCGGTTCAGATTTCGGTCACCCAGTGTTTTTTATTGATGTAGGAAAAGAATCTGATATGGATGAGAAAATGGTTCAGGCCTGTGAAGAGGATGAGAACGTGGAAGGGCAGATGGAGATAGAAGACTTTCCAGAGTATTTGCCGGACGATTTTAAGGAGAAATAAAATGGAAGAAATTATTTTATCAAAAAGACAACAGGGGAAAACTAGAATGTTAATAGAAATGTGCCATGCTGATAAGTATTCATTAATAATTTGCCCGAATCACAGAATGTGTCGCATGACGTTTAAAATGGCAAAAGATTTAAAAATGCCTATCCCAATGCCTATCACATTTGAAGAATTTTTACACAGAGAATTTGACAAATATAATATTGATAATTTTTATTTTGACGAATTACAAATGAGTTTGCAAAGCATTGCTGGAAGAACACACATAAAAGCTGTCGCCATAGATACGACATCCAGCAGGTTGATGTTTTTAAAATCGGAGAAAAAAATACAGGAAGCCGATGTGGAAGTAAAAAGTGAACATAGTTAAATTAATGAGTTAAATTAGAATTTACAAAATGTAGCAAATATGTAAGAAAAATGATAAAAACAATATGAAAACGAAAGAATTTGCAAATAAATTCGGCGTTTCGGTAGAAGAGATGTGTGGGATAACAGAACTGTCACGTCAGGGTTTAAATGATATTGTGACCGGAAAAAGTCCAAAACCAAGTAAGGCAAAGCGAATTGCTTTATATAATTTGAGAGATTATGCAGCAATCTGCCGTGCGCAGGATATTAAGAAAGCCAATGAAGATTATGAAAACAGAATGAAAATGGCTGAAATATTTTATGTAAATTAGAATTTCCCAATTGTGGGATTATGTGCTATCTGGCACAGATATGAAAGGAATGGTGATTATATGGCGAATAGTACAGACATGGCATACAGACGAGACAATTTTATTTTGGATTTTCTCGATTCTGCTTGCAGTCAGAAGAATGGAATGTATTCACAGCAGGATACAAAAGAGTGCAATGAAGCTATTAGCGAGTATGAATGTATGCTCCAACACGCCATTGATATTGGAGATAAGCAGGAAATTGCATTTTTACGATCAGAAATACAGCACGTTAAAGCTGAAAAACGTAATATCAAGAGAATGATGAAAAACAGAATGGAGCCTGCACTTACATAGTTTTCACATGATAGAGAGTTTGCGATTGTAAGACCGAAGCACTTGGGGAACACATGATGTTCTAATCGTAGTCGAGAGGTCGAGAATTATGCTTGTGCGTAATCTGGTTTGGATAGTGGATATACTCCAAATCCAAACACAGCGCATTCTCTTGATGAATTACTTTCTAATGTTCCTAAGAATCAGACGATTGGAGACAATCTGATTCGGGCATGGAACATCATTAATAACAAAAACTATGAAACAATAGTGTGTTCTGTCTCCGGTGGTTCTGATAGCGACATCATGGTAGATATATGTGTCAAAGTGGACGTACACCACAAGATACGGTATGTATGCTTCAATACCGGACTGGAATACAAAGCAACAAAAGAGCACATTAAATACTTGGAGAAAAAATACGGAATAAAAATTGAACTGTTTGAAGCATGGCAACACGGAATGACGATACCGAAAGCCTGTACGACATACGGACAGCCGTTTTTGAACAAAATAGCAAGCGAGTTTATAAGCAGATTGCAGAAACATAATTTCAAGTGGGAAGATAAAACATTTGAGGAACTATATGCTGAATATCCAAAATGCAAATCTGCCTTGATGTGGTGGTGCAATTTGAAACCGGACAAAAGAAATAATATTAGTTGGAATAAATGGCTTAAGGAATTTTTAATTGCAAATCCACCAGCATTTACAATATCGAACAAATGCTGTGAAAAATCAAAGAAAAATATTTCTCATAAAATCAAATGCGATTTGATGATAACCGGGATTAGAAAAGCAGAGGGCGGCGCAAGGGCAAGTTCATATAAAAATTGCTACAGCCAAAAAGATGGCGAGACAGATGAGTATAGACCTTTGTTCTGGTATACAAATGACGATAAACAATGCTATGAAGAATACTATGGTATTAAGCATAGCAAGTGTTACACAGAATACGGATTGAAAAGAACTGGCTGTTGCGGTTGTCCTTGTGGGCGAAATCTTGAATTTGAACTTGAAGTGCTGAAACAGCATGAGCCAAATTTGCACACAGCCGTATGTAATGTATTTAAAGATAGTTATGAATACACAAGAGAATATCGTGCATTTTGCAATGAAATGAATAGGGAACAGAAGATATATTACCAAATAACAATAGACGATTTCATAAAATAATTAGAATTTAAGGAAGGAAAGAAACTATGACAGTAAAAGAGATAGTCCCTAATATATTATGCCTTGAATATAGACAGGATAGAGAAGATAAAGATTATGGAACATGTTTATGGGCAAGATTTATGTTTAATCTTGACAGGTACGAAATGACAATAACTTCTGATTGCGGAAACTATGGTTATAAGTGGTGCGAAACACCAGATAGTGAGAGCTTCTTGGAACTTATGGCAAGGTGCGATAAAGAATACATACTCGATAAAATATATGGAAGTGCTGATATATTTGATTATGACGCAACCAAGGAGCACATATATGAATGTTGCAGCTATGACGAAGAGGATAAAGCAAAACTTGATAGCATTTTCGAGAATATAGAATGGGACTATGAACCTAATGAAGTAATTGATTTTATGAGAAAGTTTGATGAAGAAAATAACGGTTATTTTCTTGACACTTGGGAACTTCCACAATACAGATATCCGGCAGATGCTATTAAAATCGTTTCTGTATTTGACGAGTGTATCAGACCGAAAATAAAGGAAATCATGAAAAGGTAATCTAAACTGATTAGAATTTGAGGTGTTAAATATGACCAGAGAAGAAAAAGAATATATTTTCCATAATATGAGAAATGCTGTTGTACAACCTAGCGAACCCATGAACCTTGAAGAAATGAGAGCCTACATAAACGGATACGAGGATGTAAGAAATGCGTTGTTCGACATTGTTGATACGTGCTATCGTAGCATGAAAACTGATTAACTAAAACTGAACTTTAATCAAGAAAGGAATGAAAAATATGGGAAATAAATATACGGTAGTAGGTAATTTCAGACAACCTCATAAGGATTGTGAGGGCGAGACATTAACGGACTTATCTTTTGAAGAAGTCATGAAAATTGAAAGTGAATGGAAAAAGGAGAAAAAATACAAAGAGGTTTTCCATTTCAAACAAGACTAAGCTGAACTTTAACGGAGGTAAATGATGGAAGCAAAATATAGAGTATGGGATAAAGATAGAAAAGAATATCTATCGGCTGGCATGGTGTTTATAGGAATTCTGCCAAAAAGCAGACCGGTTAAAAGTGAAATCTATTTGGATATAATACAGGATCCGGATAGGTATAAGGAGAGATTCATTATTGAACAATGTGCAGGATTAAAGGACAAGAACGGAATCGATATATTCGAGGGAGATCTATTAAGAGCACATGGAAATCCAGCTGATATTTGCGTTGCTGAATATGGAGAATTTAATGTAATCAATGTAGAAACGCTGGAAGTTATTGATCGTGTCATTGGGTGGAATACACACGTATTAAAAACAGATGCAATATCAGAATGCGAACCATTTTGTATGACAATGCCGCTCAATCAGGAATATATAAACAGATGTGAGTATGAGGTACTGGCAAAAACAATCCATGAAGTAAAAATGGAAATAGTTGAAAATTAGAATTTTGTGGAGGTGCCGTATGCAAAAATATAAATGTATTAAAGAGTTTTATTTACCAAAATACGATGAAAATGAATGCCCTACAGATGAATATGCGACAATTCATGAGGGTAGCGTGTATGAGTATACAGATGGATATGTTGGCGAATCTGATATACGCCTTTACTTGGAAAACGGTGATGATGACCTCGGTTATATTGATATTACCTATAAAACATTGGAAGAGTATTTTGAGAGAATTGATTAAACTGAATATTGAGATTTTTGCCGGCTGAAATATGCCGGTAAAAAAATACATATTAAAGAACATATGTTCCAACCATATATGTGCAATTGCAACTGTAAACGAAAAAGAGCCTGTGCTGGAACACAGACTCTTTTGGGTGCTACATAACTTCTAGTTACATAACTTACTACGTCAAGAAGATAGTAGCACCTTTTACTGGAATTGTAAAGGGGGATTTGCTATGACAAAATCTGAACTTATCAATGATGTTGTATGGGAAATGACAGGATATCTCACACCAGAAGGAATTGACCACATGAAGACTGTGCTTACAGTCAAGCTTGTCAATGTCAATCTGGTAGCAGCAGAGACGCTTCCATCGACCGAGGTTTACGATAATGAGTACATCATGAAGCGGTACATAATTGACCTCACTGCATCTGGAAGAAAGCAGAGCACGATCAAGCTTTACATCACACTTATAAAAAAATTCTTCGACGAAACAGGCTTAAATTATCATACCTGTACAGGACAAGATGTGATGGATTATATCGCACTCCGACTTTATAAAGATAAAATTTCAAAGTCCTATGCATCGACAATTCAGAAATATATGTCCTCATTTTTTGCGTGGGCATATCGAAAGAAGCATATCGAGGAAGATGTTGCCAGAGACATTGATAAAATTAAACAGCCGCAGAAGAAGAAAGAGCGGTTATCAGATGAGGAAATTGCAAAGGCTTCATTAACAATTTCAAGTGATCTACGTCTTAACGCTTTATTTGAATTAATGCTGAGTGCTGGTCCGCGTGTAGGGGAGATTGTGAATCTTAATATTGAAAATTTGGATTTTGAAAAGAAGGAAATTAAGATATGGGGAGAAAAGACAAGCCAGTGGCGAACCTGTTTTATGACAGAGCGGTGCAAGCAGGCTTTACAGCTTTATATTGGAGATCGTAAAGAAGGTTCTGTGTTCATTGGAAAACGCGGTCGTGGAAGAATGACTGGAAACACGATTGAATATATGGTCAAGGACATTGCTTCCGCCGGAGGGTGCAAGTTCAATGCCACGGTGCACTCATTCAGAAAAACCTTTGCTTCCAGAGAGTACCGGAGAACGAAGGATATCCTTTTCGTGTCAAAGCGTCTCGGACATTCGAGCACAGAGGTGACGATTAAATATTATATCTGCGATGACATTGAGGCAGATCGCTTAAAAGCGAACATGGCTGCTTAAGGTGTTCTTAAAAAAATAATACGAAAAAGTATTAAAAATATCAGAAAAATAGGACAGCAGTTTGTGTAAGCAGTCCCGAAGCGATATTGCAAGGGAATCCATTAGTAAAAACAGTAAAAAACGTGTTCTGGTAGACGGAACGTGCGTCGATTCCTTGAAGCAAAAGTTGTCGAAAAATAATAAATCAGGAGTAAAAGGTGTATCTTGGGATAAGGAAAGAGAAAAGTGGGTGGCACAGATACAATTGCAAGGGATAAATTATGGACTTGGAAGATTTGAAAAATTGGAAGATGCTGTTTCCGCAAGGAAAAAAGCAGAACAGGAACTGTATGAGCCGATAATAAAAGCTTGTGAAAATGATTTAAAATAAAATTGTGTACAAAACTTTACAGTAAAATGTGTTATACAGTAAATAAGGAACATGAGCAGATCAGAAATGACCTGCTCTTTTTGTTTTACTGAAAGGAGGGTTCACATTGAATACTGTCGAACCGATCAGAGACATTAACACTGTGTGGGACATAGCCGACTATCTTGGAGAGGAAAGCGAGCGGAACAAGATTATGTTCCTTTTCGGGATTTATGTAGGTATCCGTATCTCTGACATTTTAAATCTTAAGGTCAGGGATGTGCGCGATATGAATTATGTCGGTATACGGGAGAAGAAAACAGGAAAAGAAAAACGTTTCCCGATTAATGAAGAATTAAGACCTATGCTTAATCGCTACATTAAAGGGAAAGCAGATTATGAATGGCTTTTTCCATCCAGACAGCAGAATAGAGCATTGTCGAGAGGACAGGCATATAACATTTTGGCAGAAGCCGGAGAAAAATTCGGACTAGATCACATAGGAACGCACACGATGAGAAAGACATTCGGCTACCATTTTTATCAGCAGACGCATGACATTGTCACTTTGCAGAAGATTTTAAACCATGCAGACTTCCATATAACAATGCGTTATATCGGAATTGAGCAGGATTCGATAAATGAATCCATTATGAATCTATCGTTTCGGAAAAGACGATAGATATTTTTTTATAAATAAAGTTGTACAAAATGGAAACTATGTCTAACTGGTTTTCTGAATAAGGTGTTTCTTCTATTAAATATAAAAAATAAAATGGGTTAGACAAAATATAAAGATATGTGCAAGTGAGGGAGGGAAGGAGAATGAACAGGGAGAAGTATTCTGATCCAACTGCTGAACAGGCAATTGCAAATGTCATGCGTGAAGATAAAAAGAAGCGTTGCGACTGGGATAAATTCAAGGCTGACAAGACGAACATGGAGAGGAAGATGGAGCGGATTGTTAAATTAAATTAAAAGTGTGTACAAAAGTGTACACTGATATGTGATATAAAGATAGTGTGAAGCGTGGCTGATGAAGCTGCGCTTTTCCATTTACTTAATCCTCTTAATGTCAACCAGCCATTCATGGATGGTGAATGGCTGGGGGGTGCAGAAAGGAACTGATATGATTAAGAACCTTAAGCAGTACATTGAAAACTTAATACATGAGAATGAACTGTGGAGATTCTACAAGACGAAAGAGTGGATTGTTTTAAAGAACCATGTTTTGGAAGAATTTAATCATGAGTGCTGCATATGCAAGAAGAATGGAATCATCACAAGATATGATGAGGATGAGAATGGAAACAGAAAATTAATCAGCACAGTGCATCACAATCAGTTTGTCAGAAAGCATCCTGAGCTGGCACTCAGTGAGTTTTATTGGTACAACGGAAAACAGTACAGGAATCTCATTCCGGTATGTAAAGCATGCCATAACAAATTGCATCCAGAAAAACGGAAAAATAAATCAAGCGAACATTTTACGAACGAAGAGCGTTGGTAGAAAGTACCCCCTACCCCCTATACCCCCTTTCTGTGGGAGAGGTAACGCAACGGGGAGTGGGATAGACAAAACATCTGCGCGAGGGTTTCACATATGTCCGCATACACGCGATTAATATAAGAGGGGGTGGGTAAATGAATGCAAAAACTGAAAATCAGATCCGGATTGAAAATATAAAAAAGAACGGAAAAGCAAAGAGAATTAAAGAAAAATTGATTTCCGAACTGGAAAAATCCGGTAACAAAAAATCATATTACACAGACCTGGTAGACGATTACATCACGCTTTGGACGACGAAGGAATTATTGAGAATTGACATTGAAGAAAGGGGTGTCAAGATCTTTTATGATAACGGCGGTGGTCAATGCGGATTTAAGAAAAATGAATCTGTAGAACAGCTTGTAAAAGTAAATGCTCAGATGTTGAAACTGCTCCGCGATCTTGACATAACACCATTAAAAGAATACGGCGGTGATGAGGATGACTGCTTATAAGTTTCCACCGGAAATTCAGGAATGGATTGACATTGTGGAAAATGATGTATTCCGGTGCTGTGACGAGCAGAAGCTTTTGGTTGCCCATGTAAAAAAATGCTTTGAAACAGAACCAATTCACATAGATCTTAAACAGTTGGAAGATTATATGGGATTGGCAAAATATTTACCATTTGACCTTTTCCCATGGCAGAAATTTGTCATAGCATTGCATGATTGTACTTATTGGGATGCGGACGGACGACCACGCTGGTCAGATTTGTTCTGCGAACTTGGTCGAGGTGCTGGAAAAGACGGAACAATCGCATTTGAGTCATTCTGTTTATCGTCACCATACAACGGCATTCGGGAATATGACGTCGATATTTGTGCAAATAATGAGGAACAGGCAATGAGACCTGTTACTGATTTGATAGGCTTTTTTGAAGTACCATCTGTAATAAAAAAAATAAAAAAGTTTTTTTATTGGACGAAAGAAAAAGTTACTTGCACAAAAACAAAGTCAGTAATCAAGGGCAGGACAAACAGCCCGAAGGGAAAAGATGGTCTTCGTTCCGGGATAGTTATTTTTAATGAGATTCACCAGTATGAAAACTATGATAACATAGATGTTTTTACAACTGGTCTTGGAAAAAAGAAACATCCAAGAAGATCCTATTTTACGACAAACGGAGATAAAAGAGAAGGACCACTTGATGACTTGCTGGAAGAATCAGAAAATATTTTGAGAAAAGGTGATGATGATAACGGTCTGCTCCCATTTATCTGCAAACTCAATAAAAAAGAGGATGTGGATGATGAGGAAAATTGGACAATGGCAAATCCGTCATTGCCTTATATGCCGGATCTGCTTGTGGAAATCAGAAAAGAATACCGCGAGTGGAAAAAGAATCCGGAAAGGCTTCCGGCTTTTATGCAAAAACGAATGAATCTTCCTGATACAGTAAAAGAATCGGCAGCCGCAAAATGGGATGATATAGAAAAAACCAATAAAGAGCTTCCAGACATGAATGGCTGGGAGTGTACGGTTGGCATAGATTATATGAAAACGACAGATTTCGCATCCGTCAATCTGCATTTTAAGAAAGGCGATAAGAGATATGATATTAATCACTCATGGATATGTTCACATTCGGCAGATATTCCAAGAATAAAGGCACCATGGAAGAAATGGGTACAAGATGAACTGATTACGTATGTTGATGATGTGGAAATTCATCCAACATTATTAACAGATTATATTTATGAATGTGGAAAACGGTACATGATAAAAATGATTTGCATTGACAATTACAGATACGCATTAATGTCAGATGCACTATCGAAGATAGGATTTTCCGTGGATCGTAAAAATCTCAAGCTTGTGTCACAACTTGAAATCTGCAAAATCGTACCAGTAATAGACCATTGCTTTATCAATGGTTTTTTTTATTGGGGAAATAACCCTACGTTGCGCTGGGCAACAAATAATACAAAGACAATTCGATATGGAAGAGATGCAGGAGCTGATAAAGGCTCCTTTGTTTATGCAAAAATTGAAGCTCGTTCGCGGAAAACAGATCCTTTTATGGCTCTGGTTGCTTCCATGACAGCGGAGGGAGAGATAAAAGAGTACATTCCATTAACTGGAAAATGTGTACTTGTTATGTAGGAGGAACTATGGACTGGATTGAAAAAATAAAGGCAGCATTCCCCGGATCAAGTAAAGAGAGGATTGGACCAGAAACGATAACGATTGATATACCGAGTACGGTTTATGTTAAAGAACTTGCAATATATTCAGCGGTTTCACTGATTGCAAATGCTATTTCGCAGAGTGAAATTAAGGTTTACAAAAACTATGTATGTGTGAAGGATGAAGATTATTTTTCATTGAACATAAAACCGAATCCAAACGAATCGGCAAGTCATTTTTGGCACAAGGTCATAGAAAAAGCCCTTCGTGATGAGCAGGGTGCATTATGCTTTATCTCTGGAAGAAATCTTTATTGTGCAGATAGTTTTGTGCTGGAGCAAAAGAGACCATTTGTCGGAAATCTTTATTCAGGGGTTGTAATTGATGATTTTCAGATGGATAGAAAATTTACAAGTGATCAGGTTTTCATTTTTAAGCTTGAAAATATTCAGGCGAAAAAACTGATTGATGGACTTTATGCAGACATTGGCTCGATAATTTCAACTGCAATGAGTGCTTATAAAGATACAAACGCAGTGAAATATAAATTCAAAATTGACAGTGTTCAAGCTGGTGATGAGGCATTTAACAAGGAATTTGAAAATATTCTCAAAGAACCACTGAAAAAATTTATGGATGGCGACGCAAAACTGTATGTCGAATATAATGGACGAACGCTTGAAAAAATGAAGTCCGATGGAACGTCAAAAAGCAGTGATGACACGATAAGCCTTATCGAGGAGATGTTCAAAATTGTAGGAAAAGCTTTTAAAATTCCGGAATCATTAATGCTTGGTAATATCACAAATATGAATGATGTGGTGAAATCATTTTTGACATTCAGTGTCGATCCATGGGCAGATATGATAGGACAGGTTCTCACAGGACAATATGGTTATGCAAATTGGAAAAATGGAAATTATTTTCGAGTAGATACATCAACTGTTAACCATGTAGATATTTTTGACATGGCGGATAAGATTGATAAGTTAATATCCAGTGCATTTGCAAGTATTGATGAAGTGAGAGAAAAAGCCGGATTAGATATTTTGAATGAGGATTGGAGCAAAAACCACCTTCTTACAAAAAATTATGAGTTTATCAACGAAAAAAATAAAATGATAGGAGGAAAAGATAATGAAACCACAGATGATGATGAAATTTGAACCACATCAGGAAAAAAATGTGTTTGATTTATTCATCTATGACACAGTAACAAGGGAAGGAAAGTTTGATTGGTCAAGCTGGACTATGCTTGAAAGCAAAACAAGCGCGCAGTATTTTTCAAATGTCCTTGCACAAATTCCTGATAATGCAGAAATGCGCCTGTTTATCAATTCCAATGGTGGAATGGTATCTGAAGGAGTTGCCATTTACAATCAGCTCAAACGACATCCAGCGCAAAAGACAGGATATGTAGACGGCTGCGCTTACAGTGTGGCAAGCCTTATCTTGCAGGCTTGCGATAAACGAATAATGGGACTTGGTACATCTATGCTGGTGCATAATATGTGGGTAAGCATTGACGGAAACGCAGCAATGCTTCGGAAAATGGCAGATGATCTTGATAATTGGATGGTTGCAAACCGAAAAGTATATCTTGAACGGTGTGCCGGAAAAATTACAGAGGAACAACTGACAGAACTTATGGATGAAGAAAAAATCTTAAATCCAGATGACTGTTTGGCATACGGATTTATTGATGAAATTGCCGAAAATATGCCGGAAGATATTGGAATTGAACAAAAAGAAACCAATCAGGATGGAGTCGCACCAGAGCAGATTGCTCTGATTCAATCCATGCAGCAGTTTATTGATATAAGACAGTCGCTTTTAAATAATATCCAGCAAATGGATGTGCCAGAACCGAATAGAACCCCAGAAAATAAAGCCAACCCTTGTGTGGCTTTTTTTGATCATCTTTTTAAATAACAGGAGGAAAAAATTATGAAACCATTAAACAATCCAATCGTACAGAGTGCATCAGTAGCTATGCAGGAAGCATTAAAAGCAGGAAATGAGGAAGCTCTTTCCGTTGCTTTTGAGCAATTTACAGAAGCTGTGGTAGATTCCATTCGAAATGATTACGAGATGCATCATAATGACAATGCAATTCTTGCGCAGAGAGGCTATCGTATCCTTACAGCAAATGAACAGAAGTTTTATGAGCAGTGGATTGAAAATGCGAAAAGCAGCAATCCGCGTCAGGAGTTTACGGATCTTCTCAATGATGGAATGCCACAGACCATCATCGAGGATGTTTACCGGAATCTGGTAAATGATCATCCTTTGCTCAATGCAATTACATTTACAAATGTAAGTTATCTTACAAGATGGATTCTGAACGATCATACTGTTGATAAGGCAGTATGGGGAGCGATTAATACGGAAGTAACAAAGAAAATTACATCTTCATTTAAGATTATCGAGATGACACAGTGTAAATTGTCCTGCTATGCTGTTATTCCAAAAGATATGCTTGAATTGGGTCCAGTATATCTGGATAATTATATTAGAACAATTCTTGTGGATGCACTTGCTTGTGCACTTGAAAATGCAATTGTTACTGGAACAGGAAAAAATCAGCCGATTGGACTTGACAGGAATATATCTTCCACAGCATCTGTTGTTGGCGGTGAATATCCGAAGAAAGCAGCTGTCAAAGTGAAGTCGTTTTTGCCAACAGAATATGGTCCGTTAGTCGCTAAAATGGCAAAGACTGAAAAGGGAGTTTACAGAACGATTAAAGGTGTTGCATTAATCTGCAATCCAATTGATTATCTGAACAAGGTCATGCCAGCAACAACAGTGCTCAATGCAGCAGGAACTTACACAAATAATATCTTCCCTGTGCCAACAGAAGTGTACCAGTCGGCAGAGCTTACAGAAGGAACAGCTATTCTTTGTCTTCCAAAAGAATATTTTCTTGGATTAGGAAGTAGCAAAGATGGAAATGTGACTTATGATGATTCTGCACAGTTCCTGGAAGATAACAGGGTATACATGATCAAAACGTATGCAAATGGAAGAGCGTTTGATGATACTGCATCAGTACTTCTTGACATTTCAGAACTTGATCCGGCATACATCACTGTGAAAAATCTTGAATTAGCATCTGTTTAGGAGAAATCATCATGTTGGATAGCGAAAAAAAGAAAGTACTGTTAGAAGCAGTTAAGGGAAGACTCAGTATCACATGGGAAAATGAGAAAACGGAAAAGAATCTATCCGACATGATAGATGATGCTGAAATCTATTTAAATCATTTACTGGGAGCGGAATGCGATTATTCCGCTCCCGGTATGTTTAGAAAGCTTTTTTTAAATTATGTGATGTACGTGTATAACCATTGCGAAGATGAATTCGAAAGAGCTTATCAAATGGATATTCTGAAACTACAAGCTTTTTGCAGTGTACAATCAAGGAGGAATGCCACAGATGCAGAAAATGAAAGTCAGCAATTTAAACCTGAATGATGGTTTCTTAAGATGCTATCGGGATAAAAAATTGCAAAGTGATTTTAATGCACCGAAGAATCCTAAAAAGATTGATGATATGGAATATATCGTAGAACTTGCATTTGAAGAAATGAGTAAGCGCGATAAAGACCTTTCATTTGTAGAATCGCTTGGCAGAGAATTGTCTTTAAAAGTAAAGACACGGCTAATGGATGGTGTCAGTAAAAAATGTAAGGTGGCAATTGATGATAGATTATTTGATGTGATTTACATTGATTACAGTAAAAAAGAAAACCTTATGTATTTTTATCTGGAGGAGGTACGCAGAATTGCTGAATGAGATAAAGGCAGCTCTTGAAGAATTACAACAGGAAAATCCGGATTTGTTCGGAAACAAGGTTGCATATGGAAAGATAAAAGAAGATGATGTTCCAGATTTATGGAATTACATCACTTTTAATCGCATGCATATTAAAAAAAGTGGAACATCCATTCGGGATTATAATTTATATTATCAGGTCAATCTGATTCATGAAGATTATATACCGGAAAATGCAGTTTTTCAGATTATTGATAAACTGTCAAAAATTCAAGGATTGAAGGAAGCCAATGAAGATGTTGTTTTTGATTACACGATCAAATCAAAAACTGATACCGTTGTGGAAGCCGCAGTCATTATTTTTACAGAGCCAATAAAAGGCTACAGTAAAAGGAGTATGACATGAGTACTTATGAGATAAAAACTGAATCTCTCGAAAAACTGTGGAAAGGACTTAACGGTTTTTCGAGTACAGCAGCGAATGAAATTAACACATATTTACATGGCGCCGGATACACCTTATTTTCAAAATCTATAGAAGATTTAATACCTGTATCAGACAGGAAAAAGAAACATGCTAAATACAGTAATGCGTTGCAAGATAGATTGAAAAGTTCGAGAAGCAGAGGTGGAGGATTTGAAAATCTATCTGTAACAATTGGTTCAAAAACAAAATATGATTATCTGTATTTTCCAGATGATGGCTCAAATACAGTACATCATGCAGGAAATCAGCATTTTTTTGATAGAGGAATCGAGAGAAAAGAAGACGAGGCTGTTGATGAAATGCTTGATAGAATTACTTTTCAAATGAAATAGGAGGACAAATTTTATGAGTGGTTACGGTGAATTTTCAGAATTCGAATGTAGAAAATTTGCAATGAAATTTTCAAAAGATGAAAATTATGTAGAAGCAGGAGCTGTTGGTAGCATTGAAGAATCAATGAATACGAAAACAGTAACAAAAAAATACATGGGTATTGAAAAGAAAACACGTACCAGAGGAACTGGAACGGGCGAATTGAAACTTAGTCTGCATATGAACTATGAGAGATATAAACAGACATATGGAATGAATCTTGATGGATTAGAAGACGGAATCTCTGCCTATGGATCAAATTCGGTTCATCCGGAATTTGCTTGCACAGTGGAAGCTGTTGATGAGGATGAAAACATTAAGTATAAAGCTTATACTAAATGTGTCGTGAAGGATGGTATTGCCAGAAAAATTGAAAATGGTGGAGAGGAAGTTGCAGAAATTGAAATGACGGTTGCTGTCATGCCGGATGATGAAGGAAATGGCTTGTATGAAGCTTTGAAATCCGAAGTATCATCTGAAATTGCACAGAAATGGATGACTGAATTCACGCCGGATCTTGCAAAAAAGAAAGTACTGTAGGAGGACGCTATGAGAGTTGAGGTTTTACGTTCCTTTATTGATAAGCAGACAAAAGAAGTCGTAAAAAAAGGAACAATAATTGACGATATGTCAGAAGAAAGATTTGCTGAAATCACAGAATCAACTGGATACATTAAAAAGATTGAGGATGCCGATAATGAAAACGCAGAGTCAGCACTTGAAAAAATGACTATGGCAGAATTAAAGGCACTTGCAAAGGAAAAAGAAGTAGAAAATTATTCAACAATGAATAGAAAAGAATTGATCACAGCTTTAAGCAAATGAGCAGCATGACCGGATACCAGATTGGTATCCGGTTATATTATGGAGGAAAGTGAAAATATGAATGGAAAAATCAAAATGGAACTTGAAAATGGTAAAGAAGTGGAACTTGCACTGAATTTTGCTTCTTTATATAAGATCAGAGGATTAAAAAAGGATGTTTATGACAGATATAACAAGGTCATCATGAAGGGAACGGAAGATACATTTGATACCGTGACCGTATTGTACACGGCATATCTGTGTGCGAATGTGGACAACCTCGATGAATGCATGGGTGAAATGGAATTTATGGAAAATCTTCCATACAATCCACCAGAACTTGCTAGAAAATGTAATGAACTCATTTCAGCAAAAAAAAAGAAGGCTTCCGATCAGCATTCATAAGTCACACAAAAGGAAAAAAGAAAAATAAAATCCGTATTCCAAAATTTGAACTTGAAGATATAGAGGATTATTACACGTATTACGTTTTGATCCTTGAAATAAGTGAAGATTTGTTCTGGAATGCGGATTTTTCTTTTTTAAAAACAGTTGCATTGAACAAATCGGCTTATGACAGTTGGAAGAATTACGCGATAAGTGAGGAGTGTGACCGGGCGTATGGCAAGAACTAAAACGAGTGAAGCAAAAATTAAATTCACAGCGGATACACATGAGTATAATGAAGGGCTGTCAAAAGCCGGTGCCGCAACAAAAGAATTAAATAATGCTCTCAAACTGGCAGATTCTGAATTGAAAAATAATGGCGATAATATTGAAGGCTTACGGAAAAAACATAGTCTTTTACAGGAAAAGCTTTCAGTTACGCAGGAAAAAGAGGAACTTGTCAACCAGAAACTCCAAAAAGCAATTGAGATTTTTGGCGAAAATTCTGCAGAAGCACAGAAAAACAGAACAGAAATCTTGAAATTGAAAAATGAAGAAGAGAAGCTTAGAGGAGAAATCGGAGACTGCAACAAGCGTATTGAAGAGTACACGGCGGTCATGAAGGAAAATCAGACAGCTTCTAAAAGATTGTCTGATGAAATCAAAAATCAGGAAGATAAACTGCAAGATCTGAAAAAGCAGTACATAAATGTTGTTTTGGAGCAGGGAAAAAACTCGAAGGAAGCAAAATCCCTCTCAAAAGAGATGAAAGATCTCAATGGTGAACTTAAAGACAATAAGCAGAAACTGTCGGATGCAACAGAACAGGCAGGAGAATTTGCGGACGCATTGGAAGACGCAGATAGAAAGGCATCTTCGGCTGCAACAGGCGGTTTTACGATTTTTAAGGGTGTCGTAGCAGATCTTGTATCAAATGGTATTCAAAAAGGAATTGAAGAATTGAAAAATTTGTCTCTTTCAGCTGTTGATACTGGAATGACATTCACATCTTCTATGAGCAACGTTAAGGCTCTTTCCGGTGCAACCGCAGAAGAAATGGAAGCTTTGACCGAGAAGGCAGAAGAAATGGGGAAAAAGACCTCTTTTACCGCTTCACAGTCAGCAGATGCACTTGGGTATATGGCATTAGCAGGCTGGAATACAGAAGAAATGCTGGACGGTATAGATGGTGTCCTGAATCTCGCGGCAGCATCTTCTATGGATCTTGCCACAGCATCAGACATTGTTACAGATGCAATGACAGCGTTTGGAATGAGTGCTGATGAAACGAACCGTTTTGTGGACGTTTTAGCAGCAACTTCAACAAGCAGCAACACGACAGTAGAAATGCTTGGGCAGTCATTTAAGTATGTTGGAGCAATCTGCGGTGCAATGGGATATTCGATTGAAGATGCAGGCGTTGCACTTGGTATGATGGCAAACAGCGGAATAAAAGCTGAACAGGCTGGTACATCATTACGATCTCTTCTGACAAGATTATCGACAAATGCCGGAGCTTCTGCGAACAGTTTAGGTGCATTAGACATTTTAACACAAAGACTTGGTGTGTCATTTTATGATTCTTCCGGAAATGCAAGAGATTTATCGGACGTATTGGTAGAAACCAGAGCTGCTTGGGCAGGTCTGAACGTTGAAGAGCAGGTCAATTATGCGAAGAAAATGGCTGGTCAAGAAGCCATGACTGGATTTCTTGCATTAATGAGTGACGGAGCCATTTCCATTGAGTCTGTCGCAACAGCTATAGACAGCATGGGATATGACATCGATGCACTTGGAGTATCTGTTTCAGATTTACAGACACTTTATAAAAGTTATGGAGACGAGACAGCAGTTGCTACAGCTTTAATGAATCAGTTTTCCATGACACAGGAGGATGCCGACCAGGTAACACAATTGCTTGGAGCAAGTTTGACACAGCAGACAACCTCATGGGATTCTCTAAGCAATGCCATTAATAATAGTTCTGGTGCAGCATCTGAAATGTCAGATACAATCCTTGATAATTTACAAGGTGATGTCACCCTGATGGAGTCAGCTCTTGACGGATTAAAGATTTCTATCTTTGATGATGTCGAATCTCCTCTTAGAGATGTTGTTCAGGGAATTACAAATGATGTGATTCCGGCAGCAGAAGACATGATAGGGAATATAAAAGATGGAATTGAGTGGGCAAAAGAACATAGATCAACGCTGGAAGGCGTAGCATTGGTTCTGGGTTCTCTTACTGTTGGAATTGGTGCGTATAATGCCGTTACAGGAATAAAAACTGCTATGGAAGCAGCAAATACAACAACTCTGCATGGATTGGCAGCCGCCCAATTAAAAGCGAATCTTGCATTTTTAGCAAGTCCGATAACATGGGTAGTTGCCGGAATTACACTTTTAGTCGGAGGATTTATTTACCTTTGGAATACAAGTGAAGAATTTCGTGGATTCTGGATTGGATTGTGGGATGACATCACTGGATTTTTCGGTGATGCAAAAGAAAAACTTTCAGATGGAATAAATAATATCGGAGGATTTTTTACAAGTCTCCCAGATAAGATCAGCGGAGGGATTTCAAATTTTAAAGAATCTGTTAAAGCAGGATTTTCCGAAGCCTATAATTCAATTGACGCAATTACAGATGGAAGATTGTCAGCGGTTGTTGATGTTACTAAGGAAAAACTTAATAATATAAAGTCAGCTTATGAGGAACACGGTGGTGGCATTCAGGGAGTTTTTTCCGCAGGGCTTCAAACTGTCAATGAAATTGCAACAGCAAAATATGATGTTTTAAATGCTTTGACAGGTGGAAAGTTAGAAGAAATTCATAATATGGCGTCAGAAAAATTTGAAGCATTGAAAAATACCGCATCAGAAAAGTTGGAAGGAATCGTATCTGTAGCGACAGAAAAGCTGGATAACATGAAATCAGTATACGAAGAAAACGGCGGCGGTATTAAAGGAATCGCATCTGTTATGTATACAGAATTAAATTCGATGACAGATGGAAAACTTGGTTCCATGCTACAGATGACACAGTCGAAATTAGATAATATAAAAAGCAAATATGAAGAAAATGGCGGTGGTATAAAGGGAATTGTATCGGCAGGATTTCAAGCTATCCATGAGATCTCCACAATGAAATTTGATGCGATTAATACACTGACCGGTGGAAAATTGCAGGCTATGAAGGATGCATGGTCTTTAAAAATGGAAGAAATACACGAGAAATTCTTTAGCGGAATCGAAAAGATTAAAAGTTTATTTAATTTCGAATGGAAATTTCCAGATTTGAAGATGCCGCATTTTTCAATCAGCGGTTCTTTCTCATTAAATCCTCCATCAGTTCCATCTATTGGTGTTCAGTGGTATGCGAAAGGAGCAGTTTTAAATGCACCTACGCTATTTGGAATCAATGGAAATCAGTTAATGGGAGGTGGAGAAGCCGGAGCGGAAGCTGTCCTTCCCATTTCGGTTTTGGAAGAATATATTTCAAATTCCATGAATCAGTTCATTTCCATGATACCTCAGATTGACTATGAGAGATTAGGTAACGAAGTGGCTGTCGCACTTAGAAAAAATCCGGGAACATATGTTGTAAATTTAAACCGGAGAGAACTTGTTAGAGCCTTTAATGGAGATTAGACATGGAAATTTATTATGAAAATAATGCTGAACAGAAAATTATGTTTGACAACTTCCCAATTGTAATTCAGAAACCAGAAACACTTTTCGATGCATCATGGTCATATACATCTGAAAGTGGAAATGGGCGAAATACAATCACATCTTTTTATAAGGATATTGTTGAAAAGAGTGTCACACTTTCTGTTTTTGCAGATTCAAAAAAAGAATATGATGAAGTAATGGATAATCTGCATCAAATCACTGAAAAAGACATTTTGGATAAAAAACCCGGAAAGCTTTTTGTCAATGGATATTATCTTGAGTGTTTTATTACACAGAAAAATTTTTCAGATTATGAAGAAATGTTTTATGCCGTTGAAATAAAAATAAATATTATTGCGGAAAATCCGTTTTGGATCAAAAAATCTGAGTATTATTTTGATGCATCAGAATCTTTGAGTACCGATAATAAAAAATATGCTTACCGATATGCTTATAGATATGCAAATGGCATGAGAAATCGAAGCATTATGAACAGTTATATCAAAGCATGTAATTTTGAATTAAAGATTTTCGGATCAGTGCTTAATCCACAGATTATAATTGGTGGTTATGAGTATCTGATTAATGATTATCTGGAAAATGGTGAGTATATCATTGTTGATAGTTTAAAAAGGACGGTAACAAAAATCATGAATGACGGAACAGCTGTTAATATTTTTGACAGCAGAGAAAAGAAAAGATCTGTGTTTCAGAAAATCCGGTCAGGCAGAAGTTTAATAAGCTGGTCCGGTAAATTTGATTTTATGTTAACACTGTATGAGGAAAGGGCAGAACCGCAATGGCATTGAAATTACAAGCTGCATTAAATGGCAATGAAACTGTCCTGCAAAGCGAATCCTCTAATACATATAGTGGAGAACTATCTGCACCAGTACTACCTGTTAAGTATAGAAATGGTGCAAGAGAGTATCCGCTCTCTGTAGTGGCAGAGGATGATGCAGGAAATATCAGCAGGAATAATTCAACTATAATCTCTGTAGTCAATCCGGTGCATTTTGATTTTATCATATCAGATTCAGCTGGAAACGAAATATCATATCTGGACAACATGGAAATGGATCTTGATGTTGGCGATACAAATGATTTTGAAGCGGTTGTAAATTTCTGGGATAATAAGATGTTTTCTTATAATAACAGAATTTACATTCCGGAAACAGAATATGGTGGAATTATCGGTGACCGGGAGATTATAACAAAAAACAGTGAAATTGTTTTGCGTGGATATACGTGGCGAGGCTTATTATCCACAAAAGTAATTATACCGCCAAAAGATTCCACAAATTTAATTCTGTCTGGAGAAATCAATGCTGTCGTAAGGATGCTGATAGGAGATTATTTTGGAAATCTTTTCTATGTGCCAGATGAAGATACAAAGAAAAGTGTTTCAAATTATTCTGTTGACAGATTTACAGATGTAGCATCTGCAATTTATAAGCTTCTGGATTCGATTTCGATGAGGCTTAACATACGATATGATCAGGATAAAAAAGCAGTAGAACTGAAAGCAGTGGATGTGTTGGACTATTCAGAAGAACTTGAATATAGTCAAGACAATAAGCTGGATTTTGATATTCGGGACTGTCGAAATGGTGTGAATCATTTGATCTGCGGTGGAAGTGGTCAAGGATTAGAGAGAGAAATTATCCATTTGTATGTTCAGCAAGACGGTTCTATTGGAGATACACAGTATTATTTTGGACTAAACGAGAACGCGCAATTTTATGACTATGCAAATGCCGAAAGTACAGAAAAACTTCGCGAAGATGGAGAAAACAGATTAAAAGAATTGCAGAATTATAAAAAAATGAGCTTGTCCGTAGATGATGTGGATTTGGAAATAGGAGATATCGTTGGTGGTCGCGAGTATATAACAGGAACAGTAGTGAAAAAGCCAGTAACAAATAAAATTTTGCAGAAAAAAGATGGAACAATTTCTATCGAATACAAATTGAAGGGAGAACAGTAGTATGGGATTTAAAGCGTTAACAGTAAACACAGCAGTAGAAGCAGCAGGACATATTTATGCCGAAGATGATGCAGCCATTTTTCAGTCAATGTTCGGAGGAGACGGAGTGCTTAATATCGGGAATTGTCTGAAATCGACAGTTATCAGTAATAATAAGGTCCGTATTTCAGATGGTGTCTTAAGCGTCGGAGGGCATATCGGAAGATTGAGCCATGCAGATTATCAGGATATGACAATTGAAAATGGTGCAATAGGATACAACCGTAATGATATTATCTATGCGAGGTTTTTGACCAGCGGAAATGTGGATTCCTTCATTTTGGCAGTAAAAAAAGGAACGGCGACAACTGGAACAGCAACGGATCCTGCACTTGTTCAAGGAAATTTATATGAGGGTGCAGTAGAGAGGGATTATCCTCTTTATAGAGTAAAATTATCTGGTCTCTCAATTTCATCTGTCGACCAGTTATTTACCGTAATCCCTACGATACCGGATTTGAAAGCACAAATGGAAAAGGATAAGGCGGAAATTAACCAGAGTTTAACTGAGTTAAACGAAGTGATCTTTAAAGAACCTAGTCAAATCAAATATCTATATAATTACACATCTGCAATGCAGAAAGTGTTCGAGTATGAATGTGAAGAAACAGGTATTTATGTCATTAATATAAGCGGCGATGATTTTTTCACACATTGTTTTATTACAGATAAGCGGTATGAAACACAAATAGCGGCTATGTCCAACAATGGAGTAGCGACTAAAATCCAATGCACGAACCAGTATAAGATGTATAAAGGACACAAATATAATATTGAGTTATGGAATGCCACATTTCAGATGTATAAGTATTAAATTTACTGATAAATAATCATTATTTCGGCAATGATCCAGAGTTTAATTACTGCCAATTATCCCAAATAATAATGAATTGTTTAACGCATTATTATTTGATGTAATACTGAACATGTGATCATTTTCATATTGTATATCAATGTAATAAATATTGTATCCATCAAAATAATTACATCTTAAAGTGGCTCTTGAAGAAAATATAATTTGATCCATTGAAATTTCAGTTAATATTACATTGTCTTTAGTTGACAGATATATTTGAATTGTTTTATATTTTGAAAAATAATTTGATGTAGAAATTCCATTTGCATTTCCTACTTGCCCGCTATATAGAATTTCATTTTTCAAGTTATCTTTTATATTATCTAAACTCTGGTTTTCGAAATCGAAAATTGGCATAAAAAGAGCCGGATCAAATTCCGGCTTTCATAATTATGAGGAGTAAGAGCTATCAATGGGGAAGGTTTTTGTAGTTCGTTCAAAATCTTGATAGCTCTTGATATTTATTATAGTGGTTTTATTAAAAAATGTAAATTCACATAATCAGAACATTTTCTTGAAAAATAAGAAAAAGTGTGTACAAAAGTGTACACAATCTTATGTTATAACTTAGTTAGAGAAAACCTGTTAAAGATGATTCTTTGACAGGTTTTTTAGTGCAAAAAATATAAAAAGAAAGGATGTGAAGTATTATGGCAATGAAATCCGTATTATTAGATCTAAACGGTCAAGTTTACACACTCGACTATGATTCTTCAACTAAAAAGTGGAAAAAAACCGTTACTGCACCAACTGCAAGTTCTTATAACCAGACGGATCATGTTTATGCAATGGAATTAAAAGCGGTTGATGTAGCTGGAAATGTTACTCTTGTTGATAAAACAGATTCTACATTCGGTAATTTAATGAAGTTGCGTGTTAAAGAAAAGGTTGCGCCTGCAATTTCTGTTACAAAGCCAAGTGCTGGTGCGTATCTGACGAGTAACACTGTAGCGTTTAGCGTAAATGTGACTGACAGCGGATCCGGTGTATCAAATTCCACGATTTCTGTAAAACTTGATGGAATAGTACTGGTTGTCACAAAAAAGACAATAACAAATGGTTATCAGTGTATTTATAGCGGAACAGTTAATGATGGTGCTCATAAACTTGTTGTTACAGCATCAGATAACGACGGAAATACTGCTTCAAAAACAGTTAACTTTACAGTTGATACAGTTCCACCGACTTTAAATATTACATCTCCGGCAGCAAGCTTGATAACAAATAAGCAGGCGTGTGCTGTTTCTGGAATTACAGATGATGTTACCAGCAAACCTGTGACTGTAAAAGTCTCATTAAATGGGACTGATCAAGGTAGTGTCACGGTCGCTTCTGATGGTACTTTTTCTTCTAGTGTTAATTTGATTGAAGGAACAAATACAATCGTAATCACTGCAACTGATAAGGCTGGTAAAGTAACAACCGTGAATCGTACTGTGGTTTACGATTCGGTATCCCCGGTCATTGTATCAATTGATGTCCCGACGGAAGTTGAATCCGGTTCATCTTTCACAATCACTGTAGAAGCAACAGATTAGGAGGTTCTCTATGATTGTCATTGAATCAATTGAAATTACTCCAAATCCGGTTGAGACAAATGGGAAAATTTCAATCAGTGTAGAACTTCATGAAGAATATGCTGATGAGAAAAAATATGAATATAAATATCCTTATCGGTATGGAAATTTAGAAAATTAGGAGGGAAAAATGAATCATATTATTATTTTAAATGATGGAAGAAAAGTGGAGGTCCAGAAGGTAGAAGAGTATGGTGGCAGCCTTAAAATAAGAATGCTTTTGCAGACAAGTGACCAGCTCAAATCATATTTTGCTGATGCATTTTCTACGAAAAAGATTATAGAAAAAGATGATGGAAAAGAAACTGTTTATGAAAATTACACAGAACTATCTTATATCAAGGAAGAAACTGGTGGAATTTGGGAAGTTGAACTTTCTCAAACGGATGTTTCTGTTGATGAAAAATTAAAGCAGTTGGAGATTCAAACAGAGAAAAATGCTGAAAATTTAGAGCAGGCAATTGCTGAACTGACCATTATGATGGCTTCTTTTACGGAAAATAATTCAGAAACAGATGGAGGTAATGTAGATGTTTAATAGAGATAGCGTGGTTGTTAAAATTTGGGTAAAATTGATTCAGGAAGGAAAATATAATGTAGTTCAGATTCCTACTTTATCCAATTTGAGGGAAGAAGTCAAGGCTGCATTATTATAATTTTGCTTAACTTAAATTAAATAGAGAAACCTGTTGAAGACGATTCTTTGACAGGTTTTTTTATGCAAAAAATCACAAAGAAAGGATAATTTTTATGAATGAAAACACAACTGTGAAAGTAGTCAAAGGATTTTTTACAACTGTCGGGGCAATTTTAAATTCACTGCTAGGAGTGCTTTATATTCCTGTACTGTTAGTCGTTACTTGCAACATTATCGACTATATTACTGGAATTATGGCAAGCCCAAACAGAACGGATGGAAAAATCAGTTCGTACAGAAGTATGAAGGGAATCACGAAAAAGGTGACCATGTGGCTTCTGATTGTCGTTGGTGCAATCATTGATCAATTAATTTTGTATACGAGTGATACGCTGGGATTCGAATTTCCATTCAAATTTTTAATCGCATTAGTGGTATCAATGTGGATCATCTGCAATGAACTGATCAGTATTTTGGAAAACATAATTGATATCGGGGTTGAAATTCCACCATTTCTGATGCCTCTAGTGAAAAATATTAAGAGCCAGACAGAAAAATCAGTACAAATTGAAGATGAGAAGAAAGAGGAGGATTCATTATGAAGTACGGAATTGATGTTGCAAAATGGAACGGTACAGTCGATTGGGCAAAAGTAAGAGCGTCTAACATGGCTTTTGCTGTTTTAAAAGTTACAAATAAAAATAATGAAGTAGAGGAAGCATTTGAACAGAATTATTCAGGAGCAACAGAGCAGGGAATTGTTGTTGGTGCATATCGTTATGTTTACGCAAAAACAGTTGAAGCAGCAAAAGTGGAAGCAAATGCGATTGTGAAAGCTTTATCTGGAAAGAAAATCAATTTCCGCGTATGGCTCGACATGGAAGCTGACAGCATTAAAAATATTGGAAAAAGCAGACTGACAGAGATTATTAATGCAGAGGCTGATATTATTCAGGCGGCAGGATTTCAGGTCGGCATTTACTGTAATACTGACTGGTACAAGAATGTGCTGGATTCTGCATCATTAAAAAGTCGTTTTCCGTTCTGGATTGCTAGGTACGGAACGAACAGCGGAGAAATGCAGGAGAAGTATTCTCCAGAATCATATGCGATCGCATGGCAGTACACATCACAAGGATCATGTGATGGTGTTTCCGGAAAGGTCGATCTTGACGTTGCTTTTTCAGAAGTTGATGTTGCACCAGTAGTCCCAGATCCTTATAATTATAAAAAAGGTATGGAAGTTTATTATTCATCATATTATAATAAAGCAACAGATGACATTTCCAAGGCAAAATTTGCCGGAGCAAAATATAAGAAGGGAACAATCACAGGAATTATTAACGGTGCGCGGAATCCGTACCAGATTAATAACACATCCGTTTATCTCAACGACGGAGACATTCGAGAAGTGATCACTGCTAAAGCTTCTGATGTAAAATATCATACTGTGAAGTCCGGTCAGAATCTGACTGTGATTGCAAAAATGTATGGTACGACAATTAATGCCATTTTGAAATTAAATCCTTCAATCACAAATAAAAATGTGATTAGAGTCGGTGCTAAAATTCGTGTAAAATAGAAAAGTATTCCATGATATATTCCACGAAAATAAAAATATACTGAATTTAAGCTACTTATAGACGATATTCAAGGGGTTCGAGTCCCCTTATTGGCTTTCTGAAACTCTAGTAAAATTAAGGCTTCCGAGATTTTAGGGGATCAATAGTAATCAGAACAAATGTTTGCACACAGGAAAGGAGATTCCTGTAAAAGTGCTACTAAGGATAAATCGACCATGAGTCGGTTTATTTTTTTGAAATTATGATACACAAAGATTACAAACAAATACACAAGAAGGTGCAAAATGACCAAAGAAATGTTGAAAGGTCTCATTGAATTGGTGTCGGAAGAAGATATAGAAACGCTTTACAATGTTGTTGTTAAGTTTATACCAGAAAATGTACCGCTTCCGGACGAAATAGAAGCTATAGAGAGGGCAGATAAGAGCATAGCAAAAAATGGAACAGTTCCCCATGATGCCGTTGACTGGGATTAAATGAATTTGAACTGCGATTTGAAACTCTCTTTTGGAGATTGCAAAACGGGCAAAGAATTTTGATGTTGTAAAAAGTTTTTTGATGTGTTATATTGAAAACAGAAAGGGAAGCCAAAGGAGCGGCTACCCTCTAAGCAATGAGTTACTAACCTTTATATGAGGTCAGCCGTCACTACTGGGAATAGTGGCGGCTATTTTCTTTTGTCCTTGAAAATCTTATAGCACAGACTCACAAGGGCGCAAATGAATATTCCTGTCTGAATCAAATCAGAGTATGTAATATACATTGGCAACGCCCTCCTTTCTTGCGTCTGGAGGGTTGACCCCTCCGAAGTAGGAGGGTAAGCCGCCCGGCTCTTTGGTTTCCCTGTCGATATTATAACAATGTGCGACAAGTTTCGCAATCTTAATTTTAAGTAGAAGAGGGACGACTTGTAAGATGGTCGTCCCTTTTCCTATAACATACAATGAGATATTCCACGCATTTACTTCCGTAAAACCTCATATGCACATTCTGCCATCGCCTGATAGGCTTTGCTGCTCGGGTGCAGGTGATCGCCGCTGTCGAAGCCTTCCCGGAATGCGGATGGATTCTCGCTTCCGCGCAGTGCCAGATCAAAGTCGATACATCCGTCGATTTCTTTCGCAGAACGGATCCACGCATTCAACTCATTGCGCAGATCATCGCGGAAGGTTGCATAAGTGCGCCAGCCAAAGATCGGCAGCAGAGTGCCCATGTAGACTTTTAAATGTAATTTCTTCGCTTCCTCTATGTAATAGCGGTAACCGTCAATCAGTTCCTTTGCAGTCGGCAGGTCACTCATCGGGCGGAACGGATTTGTTTCAATGCCGACCGGATGGATAATGTCGTTAATTCCCTGTTGGATGATCACGGTATCAGCCCCGGTAGTCGGAATCTCATGTGGAAAGCGGTTTGTCCCCTTTAACCCATAGGAATCATAGGTAATGCACTCATACTGGCGCAGTACACGGGAACCGCTGGTCGCACGTCTGATAAATGCCGTGTGGTTGTCCGGGTTTTGCCTTGCCAGAAGTGTGAGGTAGTCCGGCCATGCACCGGCGGTGATGGAGTCACCATAGCAGATGACTGTATGGTTTTCCTCAGCGGTCATCAGTTCGATATTGCTTAAAAAATAAAACCAGTTTGTGGTCTTGGTCGTGTCCATTGGAAGGGCATCGGCGTGTGTCTGGTCGCCGAGGGAGAAAAATCCTTTGGAGAGCGGGCCTGTGACAAGGACAGCGGACTGCATCAGTGTAAAATCAGCAAAATAAAGACTTACGGTGAGTGTCATTCCCTTTTTGACCGGAAATGAAACCGGGTCGCTGACTGCGGTCTGATGAGCTTCCATGGTCACGGACTCGTTTTTTGAAAAAGTGATGTCGCAGATCGTTTCCTTTTTGCATGGACAGGCGAGCGGCATTTTTTCATAAACAGGGGAAGTGGCTGCAGAAACAGTGGCTCTTGTGACAGTAACGGCCTCGCTGCCGCAGTAATTATCAAATGTAAAGCGGAGAGTGTCTCCGTCAAATGGAATGTATACAGGATAACGTAATGTAATGTATTTTGCGTAAGCTTCCGGGTGGTGTTCTGCGATGGATACGGCATTTCCCCACACGGAAACCCAGTTTTTATTGTTCATATTCATAACCATGCCTTTCTTATTTTCTGCCTCATTATATAGGAAAAAAAAGAATATTTCCACAATTACTTGTTCTTTTGAAAGGGAATTGATATAATGAGGTCACGTTTATATTTAGCAATATTTTTGGAGGATTTTTAAATGGCAGAGAATGAGAATAAGCAGGAGAATGTTGTAGTAGAGGATTTCAAGCGCACGAATGCGAAGAAGTCCAAGAAGAAGTTCAGACACAGACAGCAGAATCCGGTACTTGCTTTTTATGAGGATAATAAACAGTATCTACTCCTTTTTGGAGTGATCGTGGTTGCTCTTGCAGCAATTCTGGTGAGCATTCTTGCACTTAAGATTCCGGTGGTTCCGGTGTGTCTCATCATTGTGTTAGAGGCAGGAATCGCGGTTTGTCTGCACGATGTTCCCATCTGGCTGCATGGTCTGGTTGTGCTGGTACAGATCATAGCTGGTGCGATCTGCGGAAAACTGGTTTTTATGGTGTTATGCGCACTGGTTTATGTAGTTGGAATTTTATCTTTAAAATTTATCAGAGAGTAGAAAACAGAAGGCTGCTGCACAGTGGAAACAATTTCCCGGCGGCAGTCTTTTTCTGAAAAAGGAATCAATGTTATGTCGGAAAAAGAAAAAATCATTGTATTTAGTTCGAGAGAGATCTGTTATCAGTCGAGCAGTTTTTTTGCAAACCAGATGGCAGATGCCTTTGAGAATCTTGGTTTTGATGTGCAGGTGTGTGAATTTGATGAACACGATGATCTGGATGCGGTGTTTCAACCGCTTTACGGGCAGAAATACCGTCTGCTTTTAGATTTTAATTCCACGATCACAAGGATGGTGGAGGAGGACGGAACACCGGTGCTTGATAAACTGGATGGCCCATTCTTTGATTATATTTTAGATCATCCGTTATTTCATTATAACTGTCTGAATGCTGACCTGAAAAATCTGAATGGAATTTTTCTGGATGAGGCGCAGGAGGCATATGTAAAACGATACTATCCGAGAGTAAAGAAAACACTTACCATGCCGCTTGGGGCTACGGAGGCAGTGACAGGAGGCAAAAAGACGGAGACAGACACCGTTCTTTTCATGGGAACGTATGACAGACCGGACAAAATTTACGAGATGGTCGAACTGTCCCCGGAACCGCTGCGTTCTTATATGAAAGAGCTGATCGAAATGCGCATCGAAGATCCAATCCTTCCGATGGAGGCGGGATTTGGGCAACTTTTAAAGGCGCACGGCGAGGAATTACCGGATGATAAGTTTGCACTTTTTATGAACGCAATGTATTCCGTGGACGCTTATATCAGGGATTATTTCCGGAAAGCGGCGGTGGATGAACTTGTGAGAGCAAAAATACCGGTGCGCTTAGTCGGCGAGGGCTGGGAAAAGTATGAAAGCTGCAACGAAGCTTATGTGACGAGAGAAAAAGCGGTGGTGTTTGGACTGTCATTTGAGAAAATTGCCCATGCGGATGTGCTGTTAAATGTGTCGCCATTTTTTAATCATGGAGCGCATGACCGCATTTTTGCAGGTATGGCGAATCATTGCACTGTTCTGACAGATCAGAATCCGTATCTGAAACGGATTTTAAAAGACGGGGAGCAGGTTTGCATGTATTCACTGAAGGACATCAGGACTTTGTCGGATTATGCGGCGGAACTTCTTACAAACCATGCGCTGTGCAGAGATATCCAGAACAATGCTTACGTGGAATTTAAACAAAAATATACATGGGAGGAGAAGGCAAAACAGCTTTTGGCTTGCACTTTAAGGTGAAATTCGCTAATATGAACAAAGTAAACTATCAAAAAATATTAGAACAGACCATTGAAAAAAACGAGCGCGAAAACCGTGTGCCGACGCTGCTTTTACACAGTTGCTGTGCACCGTGCAGTTCCTATTGTCTGGAATATCTTTCAAATTATTTTAAAATAACAGTTTTTTATTATAATCCGAATATTTATCCGGAGGAGGAGTACCGTAAGCGGGTGGCAGAGCAGCAGAAGTTTATTGAAAAACTTCCGGTGAAATATCCGATCCACTTTGTGGAGGGTGCGTATGAGAAAGAGCGTTTTTATGAGATGGCAAAAGGACTTGAGGACTGCCCGGAGGGCGGTGAACGCTGTTTCCTGTGTTATGAATTAAGACTGCGGGAGGCGGCAGAGCTTGCAAAGAAAATGCAGATGGATTATTTTACAACGACTTTATCCATCAGTCCGTTAAAAAATGCAGAAAAGCTCAATGAGATAGGAGATGCCCTGGCGGAAGAATACGGCATTGCATATTTAAATTCTGATTTTAAGAAGAAGAATGGATACAAGCGTTCTGTGGAATTATCCGAGCAGTATGGCATGTATCGGCAGTATTATTGCGGATGTGTTTTTTCAAAAAATCAGAGAGACAGGGAAATTGCCCTGAAGAATCAATAAGAGGACTATATAAAGGAGGAAAACACCATGGCACAGTTATGGGGAGGACGTTTTACGAAGGAGACAGATCAGCTTGTTTATAATTTTAATGCGTCCATTACATTTGATCAGAAGTTTTATAAGCAGGATATTGAAGGCAGTATTGCGCATGTGACAATGCTCGCAAAACAGGGCATTCTGACAGAGCAGGAGAGAGACGATATTGTCCGCACATTAAAAGAGATACGCGATGAAGTGGAGAGCGGCAGGCTTGAAATCACTTCAGAATACGAGGATATCCACAGTTTTGTGGAGGCAAATCTGATTGACCGTCTCGGAGATACCGGAAAGAAACTGCATACCGGAAGAAGCCGTAACGATCAGGTTGCACTTGATATGAGATTGTATACAAGAGACGAACTGTTACATACGGATGATCTTTTAAAAGAATTATTAGAGACGATCCTTAAGATCATGGAGGCAAATACCGAGACGATCATGCCGGGATTTACCCATCTGCAGAAGGCTCAGCCAATCACACTGGCGCACCATATGGGAGCTTATTTTGAGATGTTTAAACGCGATCGTCTGAGACTGCACGATATTTATGAGAGAATGAATTACTGTCCGCTCGGTTCCGGTGCATTAGCAGGAACAACCTATCCATTGGACCGTGAGTACACGGCGGAACTGTTAGGTTTTTATGGCCCGACGTTAAACAGTATGGACGGTGTTTCCGACCGCGATTACCTGATCGAGTTTTTGTCCGCGTGTGCAACCATTATGATGCATTTGAGCAGATTTTCCGAGGAGATCATTATCTGGAACTCCAATGAATATCAGTTTGTCGAGATTGATGATGCTTACAGTACCGGAAGCAGTATTATGCCGCAGAAAAAGAACCCGGATATTGCAGAGCTTGTGCGCGGCAAGACCGGACGTGTTTACGGAGCTTTAATGTCATTGCTTACCACGATGAAGGGAATCCCGCTTGCCTACAACAAAGACATGCAGGAGGACAAAGAACTGTCTTTTGATGCCATGGATACCGTCAAAGGATGTATTGCATTATTTACCGGAATGCTCGCAACCATGAAGTTTAATAAGGGTAAAATGCGTCTGTCCGCAAACAACGGATTTACCAATGCAACCGATGCAGCAGATTATCTGGTAAAACATGGTGTTCCATTCCGTGATGCGCACGGCATTATCGGAAAAATCGTTCTCTACTGTATTGAACGCGGAATTGCGATCGACGATATGAGTTTAGACGAGTTAAAGGCTATCTGTCCGGTATTTGAGGAAGATATATATGAAGAGATTTCCATGGAGACATGCGTGAATAACCGATTGACGATCGGGGCGCCGGGAAAGGCAGCCATGGAGAAAGTGATCAAGGCTGAAAAGGCATATCTGGCAGAAGATTGGAAAGAGAACACTTTAACACGGTAAAACGTTATTGTAAAAAATGCACAAAGAATACACGGAAATATGACATTTTTTTACAAAATAGACCATTGCTTTTTTGAGAAAAATAGCATAATATATTCACTATAACGACAGCTGTTCGCGATGGACGGACAAACAATGGAATGCACGGTCTGCGGATATTCGATTGTCATGAATGAAAAGAGCCAGGGTAACAGGGGACGGTTCTTCGAACGAACAGGGAAAGACGAGGAGATTAGGCAATGAGTGAAAAGTTAAAAGTAGGTATTCTTGGTGGAACAGGTATGGTAGGACAGAGATTCATCTCTCTGTTGGAGAATCATCCGTGGTTTGAGGTGACAACGATCGCAGCCAGCCCAAGAAGTGCCGGTAAGACATATGAAGAGGCAGTTGGTGACCGCTGGAAAATGGATACTCCAATGCCGGAAGCAGTAAAAAAGATCGTTGTCATGAATGTCAACGAAGTAGAAAAAGTTGCTGCAGAAGTAGATTTTGTTTTCTCCGCAGTGGACATGACAAAAGAAGAGATCAAAAAGATCGAGGAAGAATACGCTAAGACAGAGACACCGGTTGTATCCAACAACAGTGCACACAGATGGACACCGGATGTGCCGATGGTCGTACCGGAGATCAATCCGGAACATATGGAAGTGATCAGATATCAGAGAGAAAGACTTGGCACAAAGCGCGGTTTCGTTGCTGTAAAACCAAACTGCTCCATCCAGTCTTATGCACCTGTTCTCACCGCATGGAAAGAGTTTGAGCCATACGAAGTAGTGGCAACTACTTATCAGGCAATTTCCGGAGCAGGAAAAACGTTCAAAGACTGGCCGGAAATGGTTGGAAATATCATTCCATACATCGGTGGTGAGGAAGAAAAATCCGAGAAAGAGCCGCTTCGGATCTGGGGACACATTGATGATGAGAAGAAAGAGATTGTTCCGGCAACATCTCCGGTTATCACATGCCAGTGTATCCGTGTTCCGGTATTAAATGGACATACCGCAGCCGTATTTGTAAAATTTAAAAAGAAACCAACCAAAGAACAGTTGATCGAAGCATTGAGAAACTACAGTGGAGTTCCACAGGAATTAAATCTTCCAAGTGCTCCAAAGCAGTTCATCCAGTATTTAGAGGAGGACAACAGACCGCAGATCGCGTTAGATGTCAACTTTGAGAACGGTATGGGAATCTCTGTTGGACGTCTGAGAGAGGACACTGTTTATGACTGGAAGTTTGTAGGTTTATCCCACAATACTGTCAGAGGTGCAGCAGGTGGTGCAGTGCTCTGCGCAGAACTGTTAAAAGCACAGGGTTACATCACAAAGAAATAAGAAAGAACATCATAGCGATTTAAAAAGTCCGTATCACAGATGTGTGGACTGTAAAGAAATGACCGGAACAGTAAAATGCTGTTCCGGTCATTTCTTATGTATCTTTTTATATGGCAAGAACCGGGTTGTCGTAAAAGTTAAAAAATGATATAATTTTTACTATATTGAGGGTAACGAACAAACAGATAGAAATGGGAGGTTTCTTATGGTAGCGAAGACATCCATTTTAAAAGAGCTTGAGACAATTTATGAGAAGAGTGGAAATCAGCTCTATGTGTTGTATGGACGGACAGATTCTGAGAAAGAACAGTTATTGAAGGCGTTTCTTTCAAATAAGAAGTACTTTTATTATCGCAGCAGACAGGCATCGGAACAGGAACAGAGAAATCAGATGGAGGTAGAAATCCGGCAGAAGTTTTCGACGAATATTACAAAGCACAGCTATGACGAATTTTTTAACCGGATCAAAAGTGGAGATGCGTCAAAACTTGTGGTTGTGATTGATGAATTTCAATTGATCGCAAAAAAAGATGCCTCTTTTATGGAGAGCATTGAAAAATTAAGAATGAAACGTCTTTATCCGGGACCGGTGCTGATCCTTTTGTGCAGTTCTTCGGTTGCATGGGTGGAACAGGAGATGCCAGCGGCACTCGGTGGGCAGAGCAAAAGAATCGATGGAAAGATTAAGATTAATCCTTTGAATTTCTTAGAGGTGGTACGTGCATTTCCACAGTATCAGGTCAGTGACTGTATCAGAACTTACGGTGTTATCGGCGGCGTTGCAGGCTATATCAACCACTGGGATCAGCGCGTGGATCTGAAAACCAATATATGCAGAAATATTTTAAATCGGAATGGTTATATGCACCGGGCGGCAGAGCAGCTGATCGCGGCAGAACTGCGGGAACTGTCTGTGTATGAGACGATTCTTTATTATATTGCAAGCGGTTATGATAAGTTAAATGAACTTCATTTAAAAACCGGCTATTCGCGCGCAAAGATCAGTGTGTACATGAAGAATCTCGGAACCTTCCATATTGTGGAAAAGGAGACCTCTTTTGAGACAGGTGGATGGGAAAACACGAAAAAAGGTGTCTATCGTATTAAGGATAATTATGTGAATTTCTGGTTCCGTTTTGTGTATCCACATCTTTCCGAACTTTATATGATGAGTCCGGAACAGTTCTACGATGCGTATATCACATCGGGAATCGACGAATATCTGGAACGCTATTTCAAGGAAGTATGCATGGAATATGTAGGACTTTTGAATCTGATTGGAAAACTTCCGATGAAGATCAGTAAGATGGGAACATGGATTGGAAAAGAAGGAAATATCGACATTATTGCACAGAACTCTGTGCGGGAGAATATTGTCGGATACTGTAACTGGAATCAGCCGGAATTTACCATGGAGATGAAAGAAGAATTGTTAAAGAGTATGAAGCAGGCAAAAATTGATGCAAAGTATTTCTTTCTGTTTTCGGCAAAAGGTTTTTCAGAAGAGATCAGACAGCTTGCAGAAGAGGATACCAGATATATTCTGGTCGATATGAATGAATTATAAAACTTCTTATTTAGGAAAGAAGTAAGAATTACAGAAGTTGGAGGAATTTTTTTGGCAAAGTCATTAATTATAACGGAGAAACCAAGTGTTGCGCAGGAGTTCGCACGGATTCTTGGTGTATCAGGCAGAAATGACGGATACATAGAAAATAGTGATTACGTCATTACCTGGTGTGTCGGTCATCTTGTGGAGATGGTCTACCCGGAGGTATATGATGAAAAGTATAAAAAATGGAAGTTAGAGGATCTTCCTTTTCTTCCGAAAGATTACAAATATGATGTGATCCCGGCAGTCAGCAGACAGTATGACGTGGTACACAAAATGCTGCACCGCGAGGATATCGATACCGTCTACTGGGCAGGGGATGCCGGAAAAGAAGGACAGACCATCGAGGAAAACATCCGTATGTTCGGCGGTGTCCGCGAGGGGATGAAAGAGCTGCGCGTCTGGATCGATTCCCAGACAGAGGAGGAGATCAGGCGGGGCATCCGCGAAGCAAAGCCGATGTCAGATTATGCAAACCTTGGAAAATCCGGCATTATGCGGACCATTGAGGATTATGCAATGGGAATTAATTTTTCCCGTGCAATGTCCGTGAAATACGGAAATCTTTTAAATGATGCGGCGGGGACGAGAAGTTATACTGCAATTGCAGTCGGCCGTGTCATGACCTGCGTTCTCGGTATGGTCGTGATAAGGGAGCGTGAGATCCGCAATTTTGTGGAAACGCCATTTTACCGTGTGATCGGAAGCTTTACAGATGCGGACATCGAGGCGGAGTGGAAAGCGGTAGAAGATTCTAAATACTTTGAATCTCCATTATTGTATAAGGAAAACGGATTTAAAAAGCAGGAGTCTGCGGAGAGCTTAATTACAGAGCTTTCCGGGAAAACAGCGGTTGTCTCCTCGATTGAGCGCGGAACCTCGCGGAAAAAGGCACCACTTCTTTTTAACCTTGCAGAACTGCAGGCCGAGTGCTCGAAGCGCTTTAAGATCAGCCCGGATGAGACGTTGCAGGTTGCACAGGATCTCTACGAGAAGAAGCTGACGACCTATCCGAGAACGGATGCACGTGTGCTCTCCACTGCAGTCGCAAAAGAGATCGGCAAAAATGTGAGCCGGTTAAAAGGTTATGAACCGGTGCAGGGGTACGTGGAACGTATCATGAAGGAAGGACTTCATTACAACATTGCGAAGACCCAGTATACGGATGACTCGAAAATTACTGATCACTATGCGATTATTCCGACCGGACAGCTCACAGAACTGCGTTCTTTAAATGAACTGCAGAGAAGTGTGTATGATCTGATCGTCCGCCGTTTCTTAAGTATTTTTTATCCGGCAGCAGAATATCAGACGGTAAAACTTGTGGTGGCTGTCGGAGAAGAAAAACTTTTTGCCGGTGCAAAAGCATTAAAGACGCCGGGATTTTTAGAGATTGCAGGGAGAAAACAGGAAGAAGAAAAAGAAGGCAGCAAGGATGAGAACGAGGAGACGGATAGTCCGGGACTTTTAGAACTGGCAGATCAGTTGACGAAGGGGCAGGAATTGTCAGTCAATGGTTATTCTTTGAAAGAGGGAAGCACGAAACCACCGAAACGCTACACTTCCGGTTCGATGGTGCTTGCGATGGAAAATGCCGGACAGCTGATCGAGGATGAAGAACTGCGTGCACAGATCAAGGGCTCCGGAATCGGAACTTCTGCCACCCGCGCAGAGATCATCAAAAAACTGGTGCGCATCGGTTACCTGCACTTGAATAAAAAATCACAGATTCTGTCGCCGGAGGTGTTGGGCGAGATGGTTTATGAAGTCGTAAATATGACCGTCCCGGCACTTTTGAATCCGAAAATGACTGCTTCGTGGGAAAAAGGACTTGACGGTATCACGCGCGGAACAGTGATCATGGAAGATTACCGGGAAAAACTTGAGGATTTCATCCGAAAAGAGACGTTGAACATGGTGGAACGGAATCTGACGTCACGGCTTGTGGCACAGATCCAGCCGTTGACCGGAAAGGGCGCAAGAGGCATTGCGGCGAAGAAAAAGCTTGGCATTGCCTGTCCGGTCTGTGGCGCGGAGCTTGTGACGACACCGTTTGGCTATGGGTGCAGCAATTATAAAAAAGACGGCACCGGCTGTGGTTTTTCCATTGGCACAATTGCCGGGAGGGAGCTCTCAGAGGAAGAATGTAAAAACCTGATCACAACCGGAAAGACGGGAGTTTTAGATGGTTTTGTATCCAAATCAAAGAAAAAATTCCAGGCAGCTCTTGTATTACAAAAAGATGAAGCCGGAAAGCCCGTCATCAGCTTTGATTTTTCGGAAAATGAGCCGCAGATTGTTGAAGGACTGCATTGTCCGTCCTGCGGAGGTGAGATCGTATCAACAGCTTATGGCTTCCGATGTATCCATTATGACAGGGAAAAGGAGGGCGCATGTGATTTTACTGTTGGAAAAATCGCCGACAAAAATTTGAATGCAGCCCAGCTTTCGGAACTGCTTAATAACGGAAGGACTGCGACAATCCGCGGATTTAAGTCAAAAAACGGAAAAAAATTTGATGCCTGTCTCTGTCTGGAAAAAGATGAAAACGGTAAAGCGGTTATAAAATTTGATTTTGAACATGTGGAAGCAAAAAAAGTAAAAGATGTTGTCTGTCCGCTCTGTGGAGGAGAAATCGTCCAGACACCGTTTGGATTCGGATGTGCGAACTATACGAAAGATGATCCGGAAAGCTGCCGCTTCTCCATTGGAAAAATGGCAGAGAAATCACTGACAGAATCACAGGTCAGAGAACTTTTGACGAACGGAAGAACCGGGACAATCCGTGGATTTAAGTCGAAAACCGGAAAAAAATTTGATGCACGCGTGGCGTTAAACTGGGATGAAGCCGGAAAAGTGACCGGGTTAAAATTCGATTTCACGGATTTGGAGCCGGTGAAAGTAAAGGATGTGAAATGTCCGCTCTGCGGCGGGGAGATCATCCAGACACCGTTTGGCTACGGCTGTGCCAATTACTCGAAGGACAATCCGGAGAGCTGTAAATTTGCTATCGGAACAATCGCGGGCGTGAAGCTGAAGGAGGCACAGGTGAAAGAACTGCTGCTCCGTGGCAGAACGGAAGTCATCAAAGGTTTTATCGCAAAGACCGGCATGATGTTTGACGCACCGTTGAAGCTTACGCCGGAGGGACAGGTGACGTTCGATTTTCCGGAGAAACCAAAGCCTGTAGACACGACCTTAAAATGTCCAAAATGTGGACACTTTATGAAAAAATCCCAGTGGTATTACGAGTGTGAATGTGGATTTAAAGTGGCACATACGGTGGCAAAGGTGGAGTTAGAGGAAGCCGTTATGCAGGAACTTTTTGAGACCGGAAAGACGAAGAAAAAAATAACCGGATTTACGTCAAAAGCGGGGAATGTGTTTGATACCTGCCTGAAATTTGAGGACGACAGGATCAGTTTTGATTTTGATAATCCGGGAGAAAACGTGGTGTTGGAAAATGCAAAGCCAGCTGAAAGCGCACAGAATCAGGAAAAACAAACTATGTTTGAAGCGTAAATAAAATGTAAAAAAATTGACAAAATTTATTGATTTTTGTCGGGTACAGGGTTATGCTTATATACAGTGGTACGGTACATTGAGATATGTGCGTACAAAAATAAATTCAAAGGAGAAATGAAGATGAAAAAAGGTCATGAATTGAAAATTCGTGAGAGATTGTCTAAGAGTTACTTACAGGTTATTTTTATTGCAAGTATCTCTGCAATCGTTGGCATTATTGCATTGCTGGTTATGACAAGAATGTATAATAATGCGCTGAACAATTATGGATTCTCTCAGGGAGATATTGGGAAGGCGATGACAGCATTCTCAGGTGCGCGCAGCGAGGTTCGTGCGGCAGTGGGATATATGGATGAAGATATTATCAGTGATGCCAAGGATACGTATTATACGAGAAAAGATTCATTCCAGCAGTATCTTGACGACATTGAAAGCAGCATGGTGACACAGGCTGGAAAAGATGCTTATAATCAGATTGTCAAAGATCTTGACGGATATTGGGATCTTTCAGATCAACTGATCGAGGAGGGTTCAACCACAGATCAGGAAATCAGTAAAAAAGTCCAGAGACGTGAAGCAGACGAACTTGGACCTGCATATCAGGTAGTTTACAATGATCTGAAGAATCTGATGAACATCTATGTCCAGAAGGGGGATCAGATAGAATCAGTTTTGGCAGTGATGGAGATTATTGCTGTGATCATTATGATCGCAGTGATCATTCTTTCCATTTTGAGTGGCAGAAGATATGGAAACCAGATCGCAGATGGAATTTCAAAGCCATTACAGCAGATTTCAGAACGTCTGAAAACATTTGCGGAAGGAGATCTTGACAGTGAGTTCCCGGAGCATGATGCGAAAGACGAGGTTGCAGAAATGATCGAAACGGCAAGAAAGATGGCAGATAACCTGAATGTGATCATCTCTGACAGCGGAAAACTCTTAAATGAGATGGCAGATGGTAATTTTGCTGTCGCAACAGAACATGAAGAAAGATACACCGGAAAATTCAATGATCTTCTTATTGGAATACGCAACATGAACCGTAAGATTGATGAATCTCTCCGTCAGGTAGAGGAGACAGCAGAACAGGTATCCTTAGGTTCCGGCAATATGGCAGAGGCTGCACAGTCCCTGGCAGAAGGTGCTACGGAACAGGCCGGAGCAGTCGAAGAACTTCAGGCGACCATTGCTGATATCACCGCCAATGTAGAACACACAGCAGAGAATCTTCAAAAGTCTCATGCTGATGCAAGAAAATATGCAGATGATGCGGATCACAGCCGTGAGCAGATGCACGCAATGGTGGAGGCTATGCAGCGTATCAGCGAGTCTTCCATGAAGATTGAGAATATCATTTCCGAACTGGAGGATATCGCAAGCCAGACAAACCTGTTATCTTTGAATGCTTCCATCGAGGCAGCACGTGCAGGTGAGGCAGGAAAGGGATTTGCAGTTGTTGCTGACCAGATCCGTAAACTTGCAGAACAGAGTGCGGCTTCGGCAGTTTCCACAAGAGAACTGATCGAGGGTTCTATCCATGATGTAGAAGAAGGAAATAAAGCGGTTGCTTTGGTTTCAGAGACATTAGACGAAGTTATCAAAGGAATTAATGATATCGCAGATACATCCAAGTCCTTAAGTGAGAACTCACAGTCTCAGGCAACGGCTATGGAGCAGGCAGAGCAGGGAGTCAACCAGATTTCCGAAGTTGTTCAGTCCAACTCCGCTATGGCACAGGAAACTTCTGCTACCAGTGAAGAATTGTCAGCACAGGCTGAAACACTTGATAACCTTGTAAGACAGTTCACATTAAGAGAACAGAAATAAAAGAATAATAAGAATAATAATATAAGAAAAGGAGTCACAGCAGAGCTGTGGCTCTTTGCATGAAAAACAGGAAGGAAGAAAAAATGGAAAACGCAAAAATCAGTAATTTGTACGATCTGAATGAGACAATTGCGAAAGAATATTTAGAGCAGTTTACTTATCCGTGGGAAGCATTAAAAGGAATCAGTGAATTTATCAAAAAATTAGGACCGACATTAGATCCTGAAAAGTTTGAAAAACGCGGCGAGGACATCTGGGTTGCCAAAAGTGCAAAGGTTGCACCGACTGCCTGCTTAAATGGACCGCTCATCATTGATGAGGAGGCAGAGGTTCGTCACTGCGCATTTGTAAGAGGAAGTGCTATTGTCGGAAAAGGCTCTGTTGTCGGAAACTCTACCGAGTTGAAAAACGATATTATTTTCAATTCTGTACAGGTGCCACACTATAATTATGTAGGAGATTCTATTCTGGGATACAAATCCCATATGGGTGCAGGTTCTATTACCTCAAATGTGAAATCAGACAAGACACTTGTAGTAGTAAAGGATAAGACAACCGGGGAAGAAATCGAGACAGGCTTGAAGAAGTTTGGTGCAATGCTTGGTGATTTTGTAGAGGTGGGATGTAATTCCGTTCTGAATCCGGGTACTGTGATCGGAAGCCACAGCAATGTTTATCCGCTGTCCATGGTGCGTGGCGTTGTTCCGGCAAACTCTATTTATAAAAATAAAAATGAAATTGTAGAAAAGCAGTAAAAATTCCGAAATGATATATTGCTTGTGGTATGTTTTTCCTTTTTACAAAAAAGTACATAAATTTTATGGTTTCTACTTGTGAAAATGAAAAAAATGTGCGAAAATGTTTGAAGTATGTTAAGCATCTGACAATGTTTAGCAGATGACATATCTATTTATATGTGAAAGGAGACTTAAAATGATTTACACTAAGGAAGTCGAAAACATGTGCCCGGTAGCAAAAGGCGCAAAACATGAACCAGCTCCAATTCCAGAAGAAGGAAAATGGGTTCACTCTAAAAAAATTGAAGATATCTCAGGATTTACACACGGTGTAGGCTGGTGTGCACCACAGCAGGGTGCCTGTAAGCTTTCATTAAATGTAAAGAATGGTATCATTGAGGAAGCTTTAGTTGAGACAATCGGATGTTCCGGTATGACTCACTCTGCAGCTATGGCAGCAGAAGTTTTACAGGGAAAAACAATCCTTGAAGCTTTAAATACAGACTTAGTTTGTGATGCTATCAACACAGCTATGAGAGAATTATTCTTACAGATCGTTTACGGACGTACACAGAGTGCATTCTCTGATGACGGATTAGCAGTAGGTGCTGGTCTTGAAGATTTAGGAAAAGGACTTCGTTCCCAGGTTGGTACAATGTACGCAACAAAAGAAAAAGGTGTTCGTTACCTTGAGATGGCAGAAGGCTATGTAACAGGTATCGCCCTTGACGAGAACAATGAAGTTATCGGATATCAGTTCGTTTCTCTTGGAAAAATGACTGACTTCATCAAAAAAGGTGATGACCCTAACACAGCATGGGAAAAAGCAAAAGGACAGTATGGTCGTGTAGCAGATGCTGTTAAGATCATCGACCCAAGAGAAGAGTAGGAAAGGAGACGAACGAAAATGGCATTATTTGAAGGATATGAAAGAAGAATTGACCAGATCAATGCTGTATTAAACAGCTATGGTATCAGCTCTATCGAAGAAGCTGAAAAAATTACAAAAGATGCTGGACTTGATGTTTACGAGCAGGTTAAGAAAATCCAGCCAATCTGTTTTGAGAACGCTTGCTGGGCATACACTGTAGGTGCAGCGATCGCAATTAAAAAAGGATGTACAAGAGCCGCTGATGCTGCTGCAGCAATCGGTGAAGGTCTTCAGGCATTCTGTATTCCAGGTTCTGTTGCTGACCACAGAAAAGTAGGTTTAGGACATGGTAACCTTGGTAAAATGTTATTAGAGGAAGAGACAGAGTGCTTCTGCTTCTTAGCAGGACATGAGTCTTTCGCTGCTGCTGAAGGTGCGATTGGTATCGCCGAGAAAGCAAACAAAGTACGTCAGAAACCATTAAGAGTTATCTTAAACGGTTTAGGAAAAGACGCAGCACAGATCATCTCCCGTATCAACGGATTCACATTTGTTGAGACACAGTATGATTACAAAGCAGCAAAATTAAACGTAGTATATGAGAAAGCATATTCTGATGGACTTCGTGCAACTGTAAAATGTTACGGTGCTGATGATGTTCAGGAAGGTGTTGCTATCATGCATCATGAGAACGTAGGTGTATCTATCACAGGTAACTCTACAAACCCAACACGTTTCCAGCATCCGGTAGCAGGTACATACAAGAAAGAATGTATCGAGCAGGGTAAGAAATACTTCTCCGTAGCATCCGGCGGTGGTACAGGACGTACACTTCACCCAGATAACATGGCTGCAGGTCCAGCTTCTTACGGTATGACAGATACAATGGGACGTATGCACTCTGATGCACAGTTCGCAGGATCTTCTTCCGTACCAGCTCACGTAGAGATGATGGGACTTATCGGTATGGGTAACAACCCAATGGTAGGTGCTACTGTCGCTGTAGCTGTAAGTGTAGAGGAAGCTCACAAAGCTGGTAAGTTCTAAAAGGTCGAATAATATAAAGATTTGGCAGGTCTCCGGGAAAACCCGGAGACCTCTTTTATATGATATAATTAAATGGGGTATATAGAAAAAATAGAAGGAAATAATAGTCTGAAGGCAGGTGTGGGTATGAATGTAAATGAGCTGAAAAAGATAATTGAATCCGGCGAAAAGATAAATGTTGAATTTAAATTGTCTGAGAATGATTTGACAAAAGATGTGTATCAATCGGTATGTTCTTTTAATAATCGTAATGGAGGGCATATTATTCTTGGCGTAGTTGACCAAACAAAAGAAATTCGGGGTGTAAATCCCCAAAAGACAGATAAAATGCTTAAGGATTTTACAACGTCCGTTAATAATGCTAATAAAATAAATCCACCGCTTTATCTTACACCACAGATATTTGATATAAATGGAAAGACAGTCATTTATATCTGGGTGCCAGAGGGAACACAGCTTAGACGATTGAATGGTCGTATATGGGACAGGACACATGAAGGGGATATTGATATTACAGACAATGCGGAATTGGTATACAAAATGTATGCAAGGAAGCAGAGCACTTATTTTGTGAATAAGGTTTATCCGAAGCTTGGATTGGATTTCCTTGATTTTGATGTGATTCAAAGAGCAAAAAAGATGGCGGTTTCAAGGGTGGATAATCACCCATGGTCAAATATGAATGAAGAAGAAATTCTGAGAAGCACAGGACTTATTTTAGCAGATCCAGATACCGGTCAGGAGGGAATTACGCTTGCGGCAATTTTGTTGTTTGGTAAAGATCAGACCATTATGTCTGTATTACCACAGTATAAGACAGATGCTATTTATCGTGTGAAAAATATGGATCGTTATGATGACAGAGAGGTTATTATTACAAATTTAATAGATAGTTATCGCAGATTAATGGATTTTGGAAAAAAGCATTTGAATGATTCTTTTGTGCTGGATGGTGACCAGAGTGTCAGTGCCAGAGATAAAATATTGAGGGAAATCATTTCTAATATATTAGCACATCGCGATTATTCCAATGCCTACACTGCACAATTTGTGATTGAAAGTAACAGAATTTTTACTAAAAACAGCAATTTGCCTCACGGACATGGTGAATTGAAACTGAATCAGTTTGAACCTTTTCCGAAAAATCCACCAATTTCAAAAGTATTTCGTGAAATTGGTTATGCGGATGAACTCGGCTCTGGTATGAGGAATACCAATAAGTATACAAAATTATATTCGGGTGGAACACCTGTGTTTTTGGAGGATAATATTTTTGAAATTGTGATTCCAATGGAATCTGTTGCGAGTTTGCAGGTTGGACCAGGTGAATTTTACAAGGTAACTGAAAGGGTGACTGATAGGGTAACTGATAGGGTGACTGAAAAAGAGCAGGAGATTCTCGCATTATTATTAGAAAATGCGGGTTATACTATGCCACAGTTGGCGGAAAAATTAAAAATCAGCAGAAAAACAGTGGCAATGCGTTTAAAATCTTTGAAAGAAAAATCAGTGATAGAGCGTGTGGGTTCAGACAGAAAGGGTTATTGGAAAATAAATTAAAAAAGTTGGACAAAAATTTTAAGAATTTGATATTAAAAACTTTCGTGTTGCAAATACTTTCACAATTTGCTACAATAAAGTGGTAGCAAATACACACACGGAGGAGAAAAAGAGTTATGAGTGAAAATTTTAACGAACAGAACGAAAATAACCAGAACGAATATGGCACAAGCCAGAACATTTACGGAAACACCCAGACTACATACGGTGATACCCAGAATTCATATGGCAGTGAAAACAACTATGGAGGTACACAAAACAGTTACGGCGGTACGCAAAATACATATGGCTATAACAATCAGCCACAGTATCAGTCCGGGATGGAAAATCAGCAGCAGGAGCTTGTGCCACAGATGAGTGTTGGACAGTGGATGCTGACCTATTTATTGGTGAACATTCCAATTGTAAATATCGTTATGTATATTATCTGGCTGATCGGAAAAAATCCAAAAGACGCAATCCGCAAAAACTGGGCAAGAGGACAGTTATTTATGGGTCTTATTATATTTGGAATTATGTTGATCTTCACAATTATTGCATTGACGGTTTCAACGCTGGTCGGTGGAAGTTCGAGTGGCTCCAGTAAAATAGACACAGGCGTGACAAGCGATTATTATGCAGCGGATGATGACGGAGATCAGGCGGAGGACATCTTCAATCACGATTCCGAAGCCGCAACACTTCCAGATACTTCCGAAGACAGACCGGTTGTAGATGCGGAGCCGATGGACGGAACATGGGAGGATATGTCATTTTTCTTTGACGGACATGAGTATTCCTTGCCATTTGCCTACAGTGAGATAGAGGCGAACGGATGGACGTTTGATATAGCGGATTATGGTTACGAAGATGGTTATGTGATGAATGCGGGCGACCAGACTTATGAGTCAATTGAACTGAAAAATCCGGATTATCCAGATGTGACAGTAAAGATTGGCTTTGTAAATCTGGACAGTTCAGCAAAAGATATTACAGAATGTGACATTTATGCATTTTCTTTGGATACCTGTTATGGATTTGATCAGGTAGACGCATTCCCGATTATGTCAGTCAGCGGTGGATTGACGATTGGAATGGATGAACAGTCAGCGGTTGCAATCATGGGAGAATGTGATGATGTATATGAAGCTGAAGAATATAACAGTTATTCTTATCAGGATGAGGAGTACAACAGACATCTTGATTTTGAGGTAAATGACGAAAATGGTATTACATATTTTGACCTTACCTATTATCAATAAAAATCATAGAATACAGGAATGATACATAAAACAGATACTGCAGGAAAGAAAAGAATTCCGTGCAGTATCTGTTTTTCTTTGCCATAATTACAAAAAAAGGAAATTGTATGTTTCAAAATGATAAAATTAACGTTATAATAATATCTGTTTTATGGAAAAATTTGTGTTTCAGTAACAAAATACGTTATAATAAATATTGGAACTCAAAAAGAGAAATAAATGCAGGAGTACGAGAGAATGAGGACTATTTTCAGGATTTTCAAAAGTGATGTGAAGGGGTTGTGGAGAAATAAGCTTGCGCTTTTGATCGCACTTGCAATCTGCGTGCTTCCATCCCTGTATGCATGGTTTAATATCTATTCGAACTGGGATCCTTACAGCAATACGGGAACGATACCGGTTGCGGTTGTTTCTGTGGATAAAGGATATACCAAGAGTGATGGCGAATTTGTGGTCATGGGTGATACCGTTATCGACAATCTGAAGGAAAATGACAAGATTGGCTGGCAGTTCGTAGAGACGGAGGATGATGCGGTCGACGGTGTATACAGTGGTGATTATTACGCTGCGATTGTCATCGGTGAGAATTTCAGTGAGAGCATGTACGGTTTTGCGGACAATGACCTGGTACATCCTTCTGTTACCTATTATGAAAATGAGAAGAAGAATCCAATTGCTTCCAAGATTACGGATACAGCAAAAGGAACACTGCAGACAAGTATTAATGAAGAGTTTGTGAATGTTGCAGTTTCCACTGTCATGGAGAGTATGAATGAACTCGCAGATGATGCACAAAAGACGCAGTATATCACTAAAATTATTGATAAACTGGATTCTGTCAATAAGAATCTGGATGATTATCTTGTGACAATTGATAACCTGATGTCCTGCAACGCAACCCTTGCGTCAAATTTAAAAACAGCAAGCGGAGAGGTTTCCAGTGCGTCCGGTAAATTAAATAATGGTGTTGCACAGGTCAACAAGGCAAAAACAGACGCACAGCAGACCATTACAACGTTACAGTCCCAGATGGATCAGGTATACCAGAGTATCCATACTCATTTGCAGGAAGTGAATACGACATTGTCAAAAGAACTTCCAACTGCGGAAGAAATTGCGAATGCCGCAGATAATGTATCGAATTCTACTCAGCAGATCGAGCTTTTAAAACAACTGTTACAGAGTGATCTGATTCCTGCCGGAAGCAACAAGGATGATATCATTAAACTGCTCGACAGCATTGAGCAGACAACAACTGCGGTACAGGGAGTATTGCAGAACCGGATAGGTGATCTTAACAATGCTGTCTCAGGAGATCATGCGGCAATCAAAGCGGCAGCCAATCTGATCGATGCAGTAATGCCGATCGTGGAAAAACAGTTACAGGCAGATGTAGCAACTATGAAGGCAAATATTTCTGCTGCTTACAACAATATGGTTGCATCTTTAAACAGCATGAACAAAGGACTGGAAGGTACCGGTGTGGCTTTGGGCAGTCTTGGAAACACAGTGAGCAGTTCCAATGGAAGTTTTACTACCTTAAAAGAAATCATAAGTTCTGCCAAAGAGAAGCTGAACACGATTTTATCAGAATTGAATGCTGTGGAAGATGGGGAGAAATACGATCAGTTCATCCGTATCCTGTCCACGGATCCGGAAGTGATGGGAGAGTTCTTTGCATCCCCTGTTACGATTAATACAGAAAGAGTTTATCCGGTTGAAAACTACGGTTCTTCTGTTACACCATTCTATACAATTCTTGCACTCTGGGTTGGCGCTGTTATTTTAGTTGCGCTGATCAAAGTGCAGGTGGAGGATGAAAAGTTTGCAGGCATCAGATCATATCAGAGATATTTTGGAAGATTTTTACTGTTTTTTGTTTTGGGACAGCTGCAGGCAGCAATCGTTGTCCTGGGAGATCTGTATCTGTTAAAGGTACAGTGTTTGGAACCGGTACTTTTTTATATCGTTGCTGCGTTTACAAGTTTTACCTTTAACCTGTTGATCTATACTTTGACGGTTTCTTTCGGAGATGTGGGAAAGGCATTCGTCGTTGTTGTCATGGTTATCCAGATCGCAGGATCCAGCGGAACATATCCGATTGAGATTTTGCCGCAGTTTAACCAGAATATTTACAAATATTTCCCGTTCCCATATGCGATCAATGCAATGCGTGAGACGATCGGTGGCATGTATGAGAACGATTACTGGATGTACATGAGCCAGCTGGCAGTGTTTGCAATTGCAGCGCTGATCATTGGACTGTTTGTGAGAAAACCATTTATGAAGATGAATCACTTTGTGGAAGAGCGTATGGAAGATACGAAAATGATGTAAGGAGAAGATGCAATGGAAACAAATTATGAAGAATCTTATCGCAGGATCATGGAATACCAGAATGAAGAACATCTGCGTAACCAGAAAAAAATACGGTGGGGAATCCGTTGTGTCATTCTGATTCCAATGATATTTTTGATGCTGATGTTTTCCATGGACAGTTCGAAAGTAGTATTTCTGGTGCTTTGGATTGTTTCTTTGTTTACAATTTCTGCCTATCTGATCTATGTGGAATATATGGATTATACATTGCAGGAGCGTCTGACAGAGCTTGGAATTAAAGAGGATGGCAAAATTGACACGCTTCTTCCAAACAGCAGTATTGACAGCCGGTTAGCAGAGATGGAACGAAAGATCGCTGCCGACCGCGCAATTCTTGCAAAATATTTTGGAGAGTCTGGGATTATGCCGGATGAGGCATTGCTGGAAGAAAAAGAGGAAGAGACAGATGAGGAAAAAGATTCTGACGGATCTTCCAAAGAACAGATATCCGGGAACAGAGACGGTAAGAAGAAAGAGAAGAAAAAAGACAGGAAAAAGGATAAGGAAGATTAGATATGTTGAACATTTTTCGGATTTTTATATCGGATTTTAAAAGGATAAAAACAAATGTTGTAGCGGTTGTTATAGTCATCGGCTTATCGATTCTTCCTTGCTTGTATGCATGGTTTAATATTTTATCCAACTGGAGCCCGTATGGACCGGATGCAACGTCGAATATTAAAGTTGCAGTTGCATCGGACGACAATGGGATCACGATTGACGACACCGAGTTTAATATGGGTGAAACTGTAATCGAGGGATTGGAAGCAAATACAACGATTGGCTGGGTGTTTACAGACACGACAGAGGAAGCGATCGATGGTGTTTACAGTGGTGATTATTATGCTGCCCTTATTATGCCGGAAGATTTTACGGAAGACATGGTAAGTTTTCTTGCGGATGAGATGGAGCATCCTGAGATCACCTATTATACAAATGAAAAGAAAAATGCGATCGCTCCAAAGATTACAGACAAAGCAAAAACTGCAGTTCAGCAGACGGTCAATACACAGTTTATCTCTACGCTGATCAAAAGCTGCATGCAAGTTTCAGATGGACTCTTAGATTCTTCGGTTCTGGAAGAAGAAACAGGATCTTCCAATGTCATTGATATGCTGATCGGAAAATTAGAGGAAGCAGATGCAGATCTTGCAGTGTATGAGAATTTGCTGGATTCTCTGATGTCGGTATCAGGAAATGCTGCATCTACTACAAATCAGTTTTCAGCTGTATATCCGGACATGAAGAGTGCAATCGCAAGTGGACAGAGTGCAATGGGCAATCTGCAGAATGTAACGGGAACAGGATTGGCATCCCTAGGAACAATTTCAAAGGGATTATCTGCTACTTTTGGAGGTATCAGCAATGCGCTTGGCTCTATCGCAAAGGCATTGGATACTTCGAATGGAAATCTGTCACAGCTTTCTGCAACATTAGCATCTGCGAATATCAGTCTCTCGGGTACAAAAGATGCGATCACGGATATGCGCGGGGTGATCGGAGGACGTTTGGAGCGTCTGAACCAGATGAAGGGGGAAGAGGGATATGAGATCTTATCTAAATTGTTAGCTCATGACCCGGAAGAGATTGGAAGTTTTATGGCTTCCCCGGTTGAGATTGAGACAGAGGCAGTTTACGAGGTGGACACTTACGGTTCTTCCATGGCGCCATTCTATACCGTGCTGGCACTCTGGGTAGGTGGACTGATCCTTGTTGCGATCATACATACAAAAGTAGAGATGGAACCGTCCTTTAAGAATGCAAAGCCGCATCAGCAGTTTTTTGGAAGATATATCACATTCTTTCTGATCGCCCAGGTTCAGGCGCTGATCACGGTATTGGGTGATCTGTACTTTATCGGGATTGAGTGCGCACATCCGTTTTTATTCTGGCTGGCAGCATCCTGCAGTAGTTTTGTGTTTGGCTTTTTAATGTATGCACTGACGGCTGCATTTGGAAATATCGGTGAAGGTCTTGCAATTATTATCATGGTCATTCAGGTTGCAGGAGCCGGATGTACATTCCCAATCGAGACATTACCAAAAGTATTCCAGACATTCTATCGGTTCCAGCCGTTTAAGTATGCAATGGGTGCAATGAAAGAGGCAGTAGCCGGAATGTACCGGGATGATTATTGGAAAGATCTTACAATTTTACTGTCTTATACGGTGATCTCCCTGATCGTTGGTCTTGTGCTTGCGGTTCCGTTCCGCAAACTGAACCATATTCTGGAGGAAAGCAAGGAAAAATCCGGCGTTATGCTTTAAGAGCGGAGCGTGCATTCTATTGTTTGAACAGGCTGGGTATGGTATGCAGTTCTATAATTATTATTCATGTAAATATACAAAAGATAGTCATACAGGTTATGATAAATATGCACAAAATATATAGGCAAATATCGTCTCAGACGTTGACAAAGAAATATGATATTGATATTATTTAACTTAAATATGAGTGAGTAAAACTGTAAAGCGCAAAAGACTTTACAAGGAAGAGGTTTTCATTATGAGAAGACAGGTATTATCTCTCTTAGTTGAGAACAATCCGGGTGTTACAAGCCATATTTCTGGATTATTCAGCCGAAGAGGATATAACATTGACAGCTTTTCTTCCGGGGTGACTGCTGATCCGCGGTATACAAGGATTACTATTGTAGCAAGTGGGGACGAGCAGATTCTAGAACAGATCGAGAAGCAGCTTGCCAAGTTAGAAGATGTGGTTGATATCAAGAAATTGGAGCCGGGTTCTTCAGTGACAAGAGAACTCATTTTGGTTAAGATTCGTGCAAAAGACACCGAACGCCAGCCGATTCTTAATGTGACAGAGATTTTCCATGGGAAGATCGTAGACGTCACAAATGATTCCATGGTCATTGAACTTACAGGTCATCAGGACAAGCTAGAGGCTTTTCTGGATCTGTTGCAGGGATATGACATACTGGAGTTAGCGCGCACCGGTATTACAGGACTGTCCAGAGGAACAGCCGATGTAAAAATTATGGAATAATAGTACATAAAACAAGGAGGACAAATCCTCTCCTCACCAGAGGGTTCGGATTTTTCCTTCGGAAAAACAAGGAGGACAAATCCTCTCCTCATCATGGGATTCGGATTTTTCCTTCGGAAAAACAAGGAGGATTTAAAATGGCAGCAAAAATTTTTTATCAGGAAGATTGTAATCTCTCATTATTGGATGGAAAGACAATCGCTATCATTGGATATGGTAGTCAGGGACATGCACATGCATTAAACTTAAAGGATTCCGGATGCCATGTTATCATTGGTCTTTATGAGGGAAGTAAATCCTGGGCAAAGGCTGAGAAACAGGGATTTGAAGTATATACAACTGCAGAGGCAGCTAAGAAAGCAGATATCATCATGATTCTGATCAATGATGAGAAACAGGCAGATATGTATAAGAAAGATATCGAGCCAAACTTAGAGGCAGGTAATATGTTAATGTTCGCTCATGGATTCAACATTCATTTCGGATGTATCGTTCCACCGGCAGACGTTGATGTTACCATGATCGCACCAAAAGCTCCGGGACATACAGTACGTTCTGAGTATCAGGCTGGAAAAGGAACCCCTTGTCTGATCGCTGTTGAGCAGGATGCAACCGGAAAAGCACAGGATCTTGCACTTGCATATGCACTTGGTATCGGTGGAGCAAGAGCCGGTGTCTTAGAGACAACATTCAGAACAGAGACAGAGACAGACCTCTTTGGTGAGCAGGCAGTTCTTTGTGGTGGTGTCTGTGCATTAATGCAGGCTGGTTTCGAGACATTAGTAGAAGCTGGTTATGACCCAAGAAATGCATACTTCGAGTGTATCCATGAGATGAAACTGATCGTAGACTTGATCTACCAGTCAGGTTTCGAAGGAATGAGATATTCTATTTCCAATACTGCAGAGTACGGTGATTACATCACTGGACCTAAGATCATCACAGAGGATACCAAGAAAGCTATGAAACAGATTCTTTCCGATATCCAGGATGGTACTTTTGCAAAAGACTTCTTATTGGATATGTCACCAGCAGGACGTCAGGTTCATTTTAAAGCGATGAGAAAGAAAGCTGCTGAACATCCATCAGAGCAGGTTGGTAAAGAGATCCGTAAACTTTACAGCTGGAACAACGAAGAAGATAAATTGATCAACAACTAAATTTAATTTACTTCATACATAATAAGGAAAGAGGTTGTCAAACTTAGATGACGTATCGTTATTCGAGGGTTTGGCAGCCTCTTTTTTTGTTATGGTGACGGGAAATGCAGCGTAAATTTGGATATGGCAAGAAAGATTTGCAGAGAAAGCCTTTCTTACTATGCAAAAATAGAGAAATCGGATATACTTGAAAGGAATTACAAAGTCAGAAAAATAGAAATGAAAAGGAAATCAGGATGAAAAAGGCAGTATTTTTTGATATTGATGGTACATTATGGAACTATCAGATGCAGATACCGGAAAGCGCTGTTTGGGCAATCCGGAAACTGAGAGAAAATGGACATTATGCATTTATCTGCAGTGGAAGAAGCCGTTCGAATATACAAAGTCCAAAATTATTGGGGATTGGATTTGATGGTGTGGTTGCTTCCTGTGGGGCACATATTGATTTTCACAAGGAGACAGCCTATCAGGTGCTGTTAACAGAGAGGCAGGTGACGCATGCACTAAGTGTGTTAAAAGAATATCATATGCCGGTCGTGTTAGAAGGACCGGAGTATGTGTATGTGAATGAGAGTGATTTCATGGATGATCCTTATGTGATACATTTGCGGAAAGAGTTGGGAGAGCATCTGAAAAATATTCCATCAGATCACAGCAAAATCCGGATCAATAAGATGAGCAGTATTGCACCGGATGTGGATGAGGAATCGTTTGTAAAAGATATGGGAGAAGATTTTGACGTAGTCATTCACGGGCAGGGAATCATAGAGATTAACCCGGCAGGAATTTCCAAGGCAACGGGCATTCGGAAAGTCTGTGAAATGTTAGACATTCCGCATGAGAATACGTTTGCATTCGGTGACAGTGCAAATGACCTTGAGATGCTTGCGTATGTGGCACACAGCATTGCAATGGGAAACGGAACCGAGGAAGTGAAAAATACCGCAGAGTACGTGACACGTTCTGTGGATAAGGATGGTATTTTGCACGGACTGAAACATTATGGACTGATATAGTGGAGGACAAATTTTATAAATAAAATTACATTTTTCTTCGAAAAACTAGGAGGGCAATATGTCAAATTTAATGGATTATCTGGATTGGCGCGGTGACCTGACATTTCGGGAGGCACCTTTTAATGAGGTGGACAATCTGATACTGGCACAGCTTGTATATGTGGAATTTGCAGGAATTGTTCCGGCGCCGGGGGAAGAGGGAACGATCACGGTAAAAGAAGCATGTGAACTCTTTTTTGCGGCACATGACAGAAAAGAGATCATGGAGCGCGTATCCATGACGAAAACCGCCGCATTTGTGCTGGAGAAGATGGCGCAGACAGAGCGTTTCTGCAATGCGCAGTTATTTGGTTATATCAACGATATCAGCAAAGAGGAACAGTCCCAGTTTTCTGTGGTATGTGTCCGGTTGGATGATAAGAGTATCTATGTATCTTTCAGCGGAACAGACAATACGATTGTCGGCTGGCGCGAGAACTTTAACATGGGTTATCTGTCCGAGACACCGGGGCAGTTGAAAGCTGTCGATTATCTGAATCATATCGTGAAAGAGGATTGGGAAAAAATCAGAGTCGGGGGACATTCCAAGGGTGGAAATCTTTCCGTATACGCATCCGTCAAATGTGACCGGAATATCCAGAAGAGGATCGTGAAGGTGTACAGCAATGACGGACCTGGATTTAGCGAAGAAATGATCCAGAGTAAGGAATACCAGCGGATGCTGCCAAAAATCAAGACCATTCTGCCGGAGTCCAGCATTGTAGGCATGCTGCTTGAGCATCAGGAAAAGTTTGAAGTGGTAAAAAGTTCCCAGAGTGGTATCCAGCAGCATGATGCCATGTCATGGGAAGTGCTCGGCAGCCATTTTGTCTATGTGGAGGAGGTTGCACCGCAGAGCATCCTGCTCGACGAGACGATGAAAAAATGGATTTTCCAGTTGACGAAAGAACAGCGCGAGGAGATTGTCGATACGGTCTTTTCCATGCTCGATGATGCCAAAATCTATACAGTGGATGATTTTTACAACAGCAAATGGAAAAAAGTGCAGGAGTTGATGAAAGCAAAGAGCAGGCTTTCACCGGAAACACAGGAGCTTTTCTCACAGGCACTGCGCATGTTATGGAAAACCGGAAATCAGACGGTGAAAAAGTCTGTAAAACAGGCGGTTTTAGAGAAAGTGGAAGAAGCCAATTCTCTATTTTCCACCGATAAATCTAAAAAAAGTATGAAATCATCGAAAAAATAATATGATATAAAAAAGAGAGAAAAAAAGAGAAATAATGAGAAAACACGAAAAAATATAGATGTAAATACCTCTAAATTTGGTTGCGAATTTAGAGCGAAAAACATATTATATGACTATCGGTTAGCACTCAAACTAAATGAGTGCTAATAACACATGATAACAATAGAAAGTCTGATAACTTTCTACAATATCAAAAGAAAAAAAGAAAAGAATATATATTGAATGGAGGAATCATCATGAAATTAGTACCATTGAGTGACAGAGTAGTTTTAAAACAGTGTGAGGCAGAGGAAACTACAAAATCAGGAATTATTCTTACAAGCAGTGCACAGGAGAAACCACAGGAAGCAGAAGTGATCGCAGTTGGTCCTGGCGGAATCGTGGATGGAAAAGAAGTTACCATGCAGGTAAAAGAGGGACAGAAAGTTATTTATTCCAAATATGCAGGAACAGAAGTGAAATTAGACGGCGAAGAGTATATCATCGTAAGACAGAATGATATCCTTGCAGTTGTTGAATAAAAAGTTATTTATATTAAAATAGAAAGAGGTAGAAAATCATGGCAAAAGAAATTAAATACGGATCAGAAGCCAGAGCAGCATTAGGCGCAGGTGTTGACAAATTAGCAAATACAGTAAGGGTTACATTGGGACCAAAAGGAAGAAACGTTGTTCTTGACAAATCTTATGGCGCTCCACTTATCACAAATGATGGTGTGACGATCGCAAAAGAGATCGAGTTAGAAGATGCTTTCGAAAACATGGGAGCACAGTTAGTAAAAGAAGTTGCAACCAAGACAAATGATGTTGCCGGTGATGGTACAACAACAGCAACGGTTCTGGCACAGGCAATGATTCAGGAAGGTATGAAGAATCTGGAAGCAGGAGCTAATCCGATCATCCTCCGCCGTGGTATGAAGAAAGCAACTGACAAAGCGGTAGAATCCTTGAAAGCAATGTCATCCAAAGTAAATGGTAAAGACCAGATTGCAAAAGTTGCAGCAATTTCTGCTGGTGACGAGGAAGTTGGTAACATGGTAGCAGACGCTATGGAAAAAGTTTCCAACGACGGTGTTATCACAATCGAAGAGTCCAAGACGATGCAGACAGAGCTTGACCTTGTAGAAGGTATGCAGTTCGACCGTGGTTACTTATCTGCATATATGTGCTCTGATATGGATAAAATGGAAGCTGCATTGGATGATCCATACATCCTGATCACAGACAAGAAAATCAGTAACATTCAGGAAATCCTTCCTCTGTTAGAGCAGATCGTCCAGAGTGGTGCAAAGTTACTCATCATCGCTGAGGATGTGGAGGGTGAAGCATTAACAACTTTGATCGTAAACAAATTGCGTGGTACATTCAATGTTGTAGCTGTCAAAGCACCTGGTTATGGTGACAGAAGAAAAGCTATGTTAGAGGATATTGCAATCCTTACAGGTGGTCAGGTGATTAGCTCTGATCTTGGTCTTGAATTAAAAGATACAACGATGGATCAGCTTGGTCGTGCAAAATCCGTTAAAGTTCAGAAAGAGAACACAATCATCGTTGACGGTGCCGGCGACAAAGATGCCATTCAGGGAAGAATCAAACAGATCCGTGCACAGATCGAGGAGACAACATCTGAGTTTGATAAAGAAAAATTACAGGAAAGACTTGCCAAGATGGCAGGCGGCGTAGCAGTGATCCGTGTTGGTGCAGCTACAGAGACAGAGATGAAAGAAGCAAAACTTCGTATGGAAGATGCTTTAAATGCTACAAGAGCAGCCGTAGAAGAAGGTATTATCGCAGGTGGTGGATCTGCATATATCCATGCTTCCAAAGAAGTTGCCAAATTAGCAGATACTTTAGAGGGTGATGAGAAGACAGGTGCAAAAGTAATCTTAAAAGCACTGGAAGCTCCATTGTATTACATTTCTGCAAATGCAGGATTAGAGGGCGCAGTTATCATCAATAAAGTAAAAGAGTCCGCACCTGGAACAGGTTTCAACGCAGCTACAGAAGAGTATGTAGATATGGTTGAAAACGGAATCCTTGATCCGGTCAAGGTTACAAGAAGCGCATTACAGAACGCAACATCTGTAGCATCTACTTTACTTACAACAGAGTCTGTTGTTGCAAATATCAAAGAAGATGCTCCTGCAATGCCAGCAGGTAACCCGGGAATGGGAATGATGTAAAATCTGACAACAGAATCAGATAAATGAGAAAAAAGACTATAGCCAGAAGAGTCATAGAGATAACTTCTGGCTATGGTCTTTTTTTGTGCTCTTCGTTGCACACTGATATGCGGTGTGGTAAAATGTGCGTAATCAAAAATACGAAAGAAGGGTAGAATATGGAACTTCTCAAAAAGTTTGATGAACAGAATTATAAAGATACGACCAGTGTTTTTGAAAAATATACCATACGTGGGATTATCGTGCGGGATGGAAAGATTGCAATGCAGTGCAGCAAAGAGGGAGAGTATAAGATCCCGGGCGGTGGCATGGAAGCAGGAGAGACCTATGTGGAAGCTCTTGCAAGGGAAGTGAAGGAAGAAACCGGACTATTTATCATTCCGGAAAAGGCAGTGGGACTTGGCGAGATTTTAGAAGTCCGGAAAGATATTTTTGACGATACAAAAAAATTTATCTGCCATTCCCTTTTCTATTATTGTGAGGAGACCGGGGAGGAGGTTCCAATCCATCTGACAAAGAGTGAGATCGCAAAAGGATATTACTTAAAATGGGCGACACCGCAGGAAATCTACGACACGAATATTGCGATGGAAAAAGATCCGTGGATCATCCGTGACACGGCATTTATCAAAATGATCCTCGATGGAAAGATTGCGGCATTACAGGGAATTGTTACTGGAACGAGGTACGAGTGAACAGTAACAATGTCCGCAGAGCGTATATTGTATTGCATATTTTTGTGTGGTGCAATTTGAAAAATTGTGATACAATTTATTTGCGTGTTGCGAAAGAACACAGGCACAAATAACAGGCGAAGGAGAAATACATGAACGATAATTACATTACACTTACCATTGGTAAAAAGAAAAATATCGCGCTTATCGCGCATGATAATAAAAAGGCAGATCTGATCGAATGGTGCGAGCAGAACAAGGACATTCTGACACAGCATTTTTTGTGTGGAACAGGAACAACAGCAAGAATGATTACAGATAAGACCGGGCTTCCGGTCAAAGGGTACAACAGTGGTCCTCTTGGTGGAGACCAGCAGATTGGTGCAAAGATCGTGGAAGGAAGAATTGATTTTGTGGTATTCTTCTCTGATCCACTGACAGCACAGCCACATGACCCGGATGTGAAAGCATTGCTCCGTATCGCACAGGTTTATGATATTCCAATTGCAAATAACCGTGCGTCCGCAGATTTTATGATCCATTCTGAATTTATGAATGAAGAGTATGAACATGAAGTGATCAATTTTAAGAAGAACATCAAAGAGCGCTCTGAGACATTATAGGAGGAAAAGGCCAGGATGAGCAAAGTAGCGATTGTAACAGACAGTAACAGTGGAATTACACAGAGTGAAGCAAAAGAATATGGCGTAACGGTTATGCCAATGCCATTTTTTATTAATGACCAGACCTATTATGAAGATATTGATCTGACACAGGAAGATTTTTATCAGAAACTTTCAGAAGATGCCAATATTTCAACCTCCATGCCTCTTGTCGGAAATGTGACAGACACATGGGATGAATTGCTGCAGGAGTATGACGAGATCGTGCATATTCCAATGTCCTCCGGGCTCAGTGGTTCCTGTGAGACTGCTATCATGCTCTCTCAGGATTATGACGGCAGAGTGCAGGTTGTCAATAATCAGAGAATTTCAGTCACACAGAGACAGTCTGTACTGGATGCAAAAGCATTGGCAGAGAAAGGATACAGTGCAGAGGCAATCAAAGAGATCCTTGAGCGTGAGAAGATGGAGTCTTCGATTTATATTATGGTGGACACGCTGTACTATCTGAAAAAAGGCGGCAGGATCACTCCGGCTGCAGCTGCGCTTGGAACCTTATTAAAATTAAAACCGGTACTTCAGATTCAGGGTGAGAAGCTGGATTCTTTTGCAAAGGCAAGAACGGTAAAACAGGCAAAGAAAATGATGGTCGATGCCATGCGCAATGACTTTGACCATCGTTTCAATGATCCGGAAGGAAAGAATATATATCTGGAGATGGCTTATACACATAATCTGGAAGATGCGGAAGCGTTCAAAAAAGAGGTCGAGGCAGAATTCCCGGGTATGGAGATTGTGCTGAATCCGTTATCCTTAAGTGTATCCTGTCACATTGGACCGGGAGCGTTAGCAGTTGCATGTTCCAAAAAGATTCCGGAATTATTAGAGTAGAGACTTAAGAATTCACAAAACCATACGATATATATAATAGTACATTGGATGTAAGAGAAAAATGACCAGGACGGCATATGATTTGAGAGAGAAAAGAATCATATGTCGTCCTTTTGGCATTGATAAAAGAAAATCAGATTTAAAGTGCATATCGGAAATACATCATATTGTAAAAACAGCAGAGTTTGACATGGGTGTGGAGGAGAGTTATGAGTATGGCAAATGTAACAAAGACAACCAGAATACAGGCAATTGCAGAGTTGCAGAAACGAAAAACAGAAATCCAGAATCGGTTACAGAACGGACAATCGCAGGATTCTACAACAATTGGCGGCAATTCTTTTACGGAGGATGAATGGAAAAAAATCATTCAGAAAATGGATGAATATCTGACCGAGGTAAAGCAGGAGCAGAAAGAGCGGTTTGAAAAACGCGATAAGGAAAAGGAAATCCAGCAGTTTTATGAGAAAATGAAAATGGCAGAGCAGTATAAAAAGCCACAGGCGGAGAAATTAACCATACAGAAGCATTTAGATGGTGAGGACATTGCTCCATACTCTTATCTGGCGGAGGATGGAGTGATCACTTATAATGGCGTGTCATTTTTCTGTGATTATGAGAATAATGCGATCACACTTGGCGACATGAGTGATGAAAAGAATGTCATTACAGTGCAGTTAGAGAATGGAGGCTGCCTGAAAGTGAACAGGGACAATATCGAAGATCTGTCAAAAGCGATTGCAATGTTTTCACCGGAGGATATACGGAGAATCTTAGTTGCATTGCAGCAGGACGCAAAAGTCCGCCAGATGCAGCAGGAGATCGAGCAGGACAAGATCAAGCAGCTTCTGGCGGAACGTTAAGCTTATTCGTTATTTAAAAGACAATGCAGCAATCTGTCGTTATCTTCCGGATTCATGATACAGAAACGAATGTACTTATTATCTAAGAATGGGAAGGTGGAACAGTCACGGATCATCATTTTCTCACGGATCGCGCGGTCAAACAGTTCCTGCGATGTAAGATCATTGCGGAGGATACGGACTAACATAAAATTCCCACTTGGTTTGTACACCTTGTAGTCAGGACTTTCACAAAATGCCTGATACATACGGGCACGTTCCTTTGTGATCAGATCCTTTGTCTCTTTGATATAGGCAGTATCGGAAAACATTGTTTCCCCGGCAACAACTGCAAGCGAGTTGATCGTCCATGGATTCTTTCGTGTGTTGATCGCCTTGATGAGATCACGGTTTCCGGTGATGGCATAGCCGAGGCGGAGTCCGGGTGCTGCGAAAAACTTCGAGGTTCCGCGCAGAATGACAATGTTATTGTAATAGTTTGTCAGCGGTACGGAATCGATCTCTTCCATATTTTCTGCAAATTCCACATATGTTTCATCGACCATGACATAAATATCGTATTCCTTGCAGGCATCTAAAATACGGCGCATATCGGTACTTGTGATGCAGGATGAAGTCGGGTTGTTTGGATTGCAGATGACTAAAAGGTCGATATTTTCATTCAGGTGTGAGATGAAATCATTCACATCCAGTCTGAAATCGTCTTTTTCCCGGAGTGGATAATAAAGGGTTGTTCCACCACCAAGAGAAATCTCACGTTCGTACTCGGAATAAGTAGGACCGATGATCATTGCCTTCTTCGGATGCTCTATCTGGATGAAAAGGGAGATCAGCTCGGTAGAACCGTTTCCCACGATCACATTTTCATGATCAGTGCCACAGTATGCGGCAATGCATTTGCGGAGCGAGGTGTATTCCCTGTCCGGATAAGTGGTAATGGCATCGATCTTGTCTGCTAAGGTTGTCCGCAGCAAAGGGGATACGCCAAGCGGATTGACATTTGCCGAAAAACTTACAATTTCCTCTTTTTTGATTCCATAGATTTCTTCTATTTTCTCTAAATCACTTCCATGGAAGTGGTCTTTGTGTTTTATCATTGATTACTCCTCCAAATTAGTTTATAATTTATTATAGTCATTGCTAAAAAAAAAGCAATAAAAATAGATAGGAGCAGGTGTCGGATTGCGGAAAAGGATACAACAGCTTGCAAATGGAAAATTCGATAACAATGGTCCGAAACTATCTCTGTCTACAGAGAAGATAGAGTTAGAGGCATTGGAAGGAAAGGATGAAACAGGCAGTTTTGTCATTACGAGCACGAATCAGGTAAAAATGCGTGGCATCATTTATTCTTCCAATCCGCGTATGGAATGTCTTACACCTCAGTTTGAGGGGGAAGAAGTGCGTATTCGGTATCAGTTTCACAGTGAGGGGCTGATAGAAGGGGATATTCAGAAAGGCGAGTTTTTTATCGTATGTAACCAGGGGGAATATAACCTTTCTTTTGTTGTGTCCATTTCCAGGTTGTATGCGGATTCATCCTTTGGAAAAATCAAGAATCTGGATGACTTTTGCAGGCTTGCGAAGGAAAATTATGATGAGGCATACCGTTTATTTTATTCCAGCAATTTCAAAAACCTGATCAGGGAAGATAAAGACCGTATTCTCTATGAGGGACTGAGAATGCAGCTGCAATCTGCATTGGTCGTGGAAACATTTCTGACCGCTTCCCATCATAAGAAGAAAGTGGAGGTCACGTTCGAAGAGACTGAGAAAAGTTTTTATGGTGTGCAGGAACAGCAAAAAGAGCAGTTAGAGATCCAGAAACCACAGTGGGGCGCTGTCCGTATCCACGTTTCTTCTGATGCAGACTTTTTGATTCCGGGGAAACAGATCATCACAGAGAATGATTTTATCGGAAGTACCTGTTTTTACGAGTATTATATCGATGCAGATGCAATGCATGCCGGTAAGAATTTTGGAAGACTGTGTTTTGAACTCCCGGATCAGTCTTTTCTTTATACCGTTACCGCTTCCTGTAAGGAGAGAGAGGAAGAACGGGAGGTTTCTGAACATAGGGAAGCCGGACAGGCGCGGACAGAACTTATGCAGCTTTATATTGATTACCGGTTGAAACGGATCGTTACCGGAGTATGGGCAAAAAGTTCTGTGGAACTGTTGGATCATCTGGCAATTTTAGAGCCGGAAGAACCAATGCATCGCCTAATGAAGGCGCAGGCACTTTTGATCAACCGGCAGAAGCAGGAGGCAAGCTGGATTTTAACAGACTACAAACGGGAATGTCTTGACCGGACGACACCGGTCTGGGGATACTATCTGTATCTATGTACACTGATGGAACGCGAAGAGTCTTATGTGGATCGTCTGACGGAGGAGATCGAGCAGATTTTTCATCATTATCCGGAGGATTCCATGTTGTTTTGGATTCTTTTATTTGTAAAAGACGAGTTTTACCGCAATAGTTCCAGAAGATTCAAGGCGATTGAGCAGTGGATCGGACGAGGCTTTCACAGCCCATATCTGTATCTGGAAGCATATTATCTGATCTGGCAGGATCCATATCTTTTATCGGGGTTAAACGATTTTACATTAAAGATTTTAAGGTGGGCAGCAAAACAGGATGCGATCTCGAAAGATATTGCATTGCAGGTGCGCAATCTGTTGCCGGAACAGAGGGAATATCAGAAAAAATGGTATCCGGTTCTGGAGAAATGTTATGAGGCAGATCCTTCAGAGGAGATGGTCGCAGCGATATGCACTTATCTGATCCGTGGACAGCAGTTTGCACCAAAATATCATGTCTGGTATGAGCGTGGAATTGACAGTGAAATCCGTATCACGAATCTGTACGAGGCGTTTTTGATCTCTATGGATCCGAATGAGGTGACTGCGATCCCAAAGATGATCCAGTTATATTTTCAGTATAACAGTGGTCTTTCCTACCGTTATATGGCGGTCTTATATGTGAATATCATCGCAGCAAAGGAAAAACAGCCGGATGTATACCATAAATATCGCAGAAATATGGAACAGTTTGCGCTTGCACAGATGGAAGCCGGACATATGGATGACAATCTGGCGATTCTATACCAGGAGATTCTTCCTGTCAGCATCCTGAATGAGGAACTGGCGCACAAAGCGGCAGAAGTTTTATTTGTACATAAATTATGCTGTGAGAACCATGGGATTGCAAAGGCATACATCCTGCACTGGCAGTTAAAAGCACCACAGGTTGTTACACTGACGAACGGATGCGGATATTTTAAGGCATATTCCAAAGATTACACAGTCATTCTCTGCGATACCGGGGGAAACTGCTATACCGATGATTATCAGGATGAGGCATTACTTCACCCGGAAAATTATCTGGAAAAATGTATGGAGCTTGCACCGGAGGAATTGTCATATCTTTTGTATTATTTCGATGGCAAAAGGGGATGTGACGATTTTGCGGTGGAAGACGGAAGATATTTTCGTATGCTGACACAGTCGGAGCGTGTCAGTGATGAATATAAAGCTTATCTGATTCCGGAGATCATCCGCTTTTATCAGAAAAAAGGCGAAATGCTTGTGATAGAACCATATCTGAATGAAGTGGATATCCGTAATATGACGCAGGAAAATCAGTGTTATATAGAGGAGATGCTCATAGAGACACATCAGTTTGAACGGGCATTTCAGCTGGTACACCACTATGGATATGACAGACTGGGAAGCAGGGCAGGAGTGGAATTGTGCAGTTATGAGATCACGGAACATTCATTTGAGGAGAATGATTATCTGCTCGGAATGGCACAGAACTGTTTTTTACATGAAAAATATAATGATGTGATCCTGATTTATCTGTGCAAATTTTTTCAGGGACCAACCAAGCAGATGGCTGCTATCTGGAAAGCTGCCAGAGAATTTGAGATCGATACCTTTGATCTGGAGGAACGTATTATCACGCAGATGCTTTATTCGACAGATTATGTGGATGAGATTGAACGGATTTACGACAGTTATCTTGCCGGGGGTGGAAGGGAATTAGTCTGCATGGCGTACCTTTCTTATTTTTCCCATTATTATCTGGTGAATGATATGATGATACCGGAACATGTATTTTCACAGATCAGGGAGCGCTATCTTGCGGGGCAGACATTAAATGATGCATGTCTGCTTGGACTGTTAAAGCAATTGTCTGAAATTTCTGCACTCGATGCAGTTGACAACAAAATAGCAGACGAACTTTTGATGAAGTATACCGGAAGAAATTTATATTTTGCTTTCTACAAAAAGTTCGGGGAGACAATGATCAGAAAATATCATCTGTATGATAAGTTTTTTGTGGAATATCATACAAAGGCAGACCAGCATGTGCTGTTAAACTATAGTGTAAACGGTGGGGAATACCATAAGGAAGAGATCCCGGAGGTTTATGACGGTATTTATGTGAAGGCGTTTGTGCTGTTGTTTGGGGAATCCGTGTCCTATTATATTTCAGAGAAGCTTCATGGGGAGTGGAAAGTGGTGGAAAGCCGGCAGATTTCAAACCAGAATATGTATGGGGATAAAGACCAGAGCCGGTATGATGTGATCAACAATATTATGTTTGCTTATGCCATGCAGGATGAGACAATGCTTTCAGAGAGCATGCGAAAGTATGTAAGCATGGACGATACCGTAAAGAAGCTTTTTAAATTGCTATAAAAATATTGGAAAGGACGGCACATAAGATGACGCAGCAGTGTTATTATATTGGAATCGATATGGACGACAGGAATGCCGTCATCAGTTATTACAAAGCCGGCATGAGAGAGCCGGAAACACTGAGTACGATCGCAGGAAGTGAGATTTACCAGATCCCGGTGGCGTTGATCAAAAAGCGGGGGATCGGACAGTGGTTTATCGGTGAGGAGGCAAAAAAGATGGCATTGATCCAGAATGAAGATGTGATCGGCCATCTGCTTGACAATGCACTTGCAAAGAAACAGGTAACTGTGGAAAACATCGTGTATGAGGCAGAGGAACTTTTTGCGCTCTATATCAAGAAACTGCTTCTTTTAGCGAGCCGTCTGGGAAATCCGGGACTGCCGGACTGCCTGGTGATCACAGTGGAAGCCCTGTCAAGAGAACTGACGGAGCTGTTCGGAAAGGTGGCAGAAGATCTCGGATTAGGACGCAGTCAATTGATTTTACAGGACAGAAAAGAAAGTTTTTATTATTTTGTATACAACCAGAAGCAGGAGTTATGGCTGCATGATATTTTTTTGTTTGACTGCCGTGGAGATGAAGTGAGATGCTGTGCTACCGTCCGTGATACAAGAACAGTGCCACAGATGGTAACGATCACAGAGGAAGTACATGCATTAGACGGAATCCATAAAGATGAGTCATTTTATAAGATCCTGCTGGACAGTTTTCATGGACATATCTGTTCCTCTGTGTATCTTGTCGGAGATGGATTTGACGGTGACTGGATGAAAATGTCTCTTTCCTACATGTGTAAGGGACGGAGGGCATTTATAGGTAAGAACCTTTATTCCAAGGGAGCCTGCTATGCGGCGATCGTCCGTGAACAGAAAAATCCATGGCCGTATGTCTATATGGGCGACAATGAAATGAAAGTGAATGTCAGCCTGAAAGTGAAAAATCGTGGGAAATGGGAATTTTTGTCTTTGATCAATGCGGGAGACAACTGGTATGAAGCTTCCGGAGACTGTGAGGTGCTGCTGGATGGAGATAAGGAGATTGATTTCTGGCTTCAGCTGCCACACAGCAGGGATGCAAGGATAGAAAAGCTGGAATTATCGGATCTGCCGGAACGCAAGCCGAAAACTACAAGACTCCGGATCAGTGCAAAACCGGTTTCTGATTCCAGGGTAAAGATTAAAATCCGTGATCTTGGGTTTGGCGAGATTGTGAAGAGTTCGGATCTGACATGGGAATATACAATGTCATTGTAAAGAGGGAGTGGGAAGATGGGAGAATTGATTTTATGCAGCCATCCAATTGCTGCTATGCCATACTATATTGATAATATCTCACTCAATGTATATTCGCTGGAGGAACTCTGCTATTATATTGAAAACCATCTGTATCTGATCGAGGCAGATTTTATGAGTGAGGAACTCTGTCTCTGGATCGGGCAGGAACTTGATGAAAAAGATCTGGCACAGTCGCTGCGCAGTGTTTTGCTCGGAAATGGGAGTCTTTCTGATTTTACGGAACTGATCTTAAGAAGCTGCGGATACTGTTCAGAAGACACGATACGCCATATCCGTTCTGTGCTGCTGGATATGCAGAATAAATCTGTATTTGAATGTTCGAAGATCCGGGCAGACCGTTACATGGAGAGTGAAAAGTATGTGAAAGCGATCCATGAATACCGGAAACTGCTTGGAATGGAGGAGGAGTGCAAAAAAAATCCGGTCTTAGAGGGCAATATCAGGCACAATCTTGGAACTGCCTGTGCAGGGTTATTTTTATTTGACGAGGCTGCGGCGAATTTTCTGAATGCATACCGGCTGAACCAGAACAGAGAGTCACTGGCTGCGTGTATGGCAGCCTGCCGTCTGGCAAAAAAAACAGATATTTTAAAAAAATACAAGGAAGAATTTCATGTTTCAGATGAAGCGTTTAAGAGTATGTCAGACCAATGGAATTCTGTTTTAAAAAGTGAGGATATTCTAAAAAAGCAAAGTGAGGCCGAACATCTCATAAAAGATGCACAGGGACAGCTGGAGGAGAATAAACCGCTTATGGAACAGATCAGGAAATGGTCAGAAGCGTATAAAAAAAGTTGTAGATTATAAGGGATGAGAATATGTTTTTTTTCAAAAGAAGAAAAAAAGAAAAGACACTGGAAAATAAATTTGATGAACTGAATGAAGGCATTCTGAATGAAAAGGACAGGGAGAATCCACATAAAGTGGAGCATTATGTCATTGAACGTCTGGAGCAGATGATCGAGACAACGAAAGAGATCGAGGATGAAAAGGCAGAATACAAAGTGGTCACTTCTTATCTGAATGATATCCAGACTCTGGAAGGGCTGACAGAGGAAGAAAAAAAGCCGATCACAGATATCGCATCCAATATTGTTGCTTTAAATAAAACACGATATGAACTGATGCATTCCGAGAAAAAAATTGCAGATGTGCAGTTTGCACAGATGCAGCAGGAGGAGAGTGATATTCCAAATGCGATCAAACGCCTTCAGTCCAACGAGGCTTATCTGGAGACTATCAGGCGTGACATGAAATACCTGGAGCGTGAGAAGGGAGAATGGCAGTTATATCAGGAGATCCTTTCCCATGACAGGGTAAAAATGCAGAAGTTCATGTATGTGGCAGCAGGACTGTCTGTGACTGCGGCATTGATTCTTCTGATCACGCAGATCATACTGGGGACAGATATGAGACTCATCTGGATGATCCTTATTTTTATAGCAGTACTGGGCATCTGCCTTCCGTATCTGAAAATGATGAATGACAGGACCGAGAGCCGGAGAGCAAAGGCAAATGCGGATAAGGCGATCACTCTTTTGAATAAAGTGAAGATCAAATATGTCAATATGACAAATGCAGTGGATTATGCATGTGAAAAATATCATGTCCGCAATGGAAAAGAACTGGAATATATCTGGGAATGCTATATGGATGCGGTCAAACAGAAAGAGAAGTTTGAACAGAACAGTGATGATATTGATTATTTTAACAACCGTATGATCCGGGAACTCTCCGCATATCGTTTATATGATTCACGGGTATGGATTCCGCAGGCAGCTGCACTGATCGACCACAAGGAGATGGTGGAGATCACCCATAATCTTGTGATGCGCAGACAGAAGCTTCGAAGCCGGATGGAATACAATGCCGGTATCTTAAAAGAACAGCGCACGGAAGTGGCAAAGTTTATGGAAGAAATGCCGGAGATGAGACCTCAGATCCAGGATATACTCGATTCTGTTGACCGGTTAAGCCGGCCGTGATGAAAAACCGGTATGACCGCTAAGATGAGATGATCAGTTGAAAAAATTAAAAATAATAAATTTTAAAGAATGGATTGTTATTTTCTGGAAAAGTGATAAAATATTTAAAAAAAATAAATTACGAAGGGAAAAATAATGGCAGTTATACCATTAAGGGTACACAGGATGAAGAAGAAACTTGAAAAAATGCAGCTGAAAGAAAGACTCATTTACGGATACGGAAGAGTCATTTTGAGGATGATAGTATCCGGTGTGCTTTCTCTTATTGTTATAGGTTCATTAATGGGGAATATGCTGCGTTATGTGGATAATGTAGAACGTGCAGATGTTGCAGTGAAAATCTGCAGGATCGATGTCAATTCTGCGGCGAGAAATATCCGTGAGATGGCATTAAACAGTGACACATCAACTTACGACAGTTATCAGCAACAGGTAGAAACACAGCTTGCTGATGTGGATTCAGAACTGAAGGCACTAAAGGCAACAGGAATCATATCGGACGAGCTCTATCAGGAATATGCATCCGCACTTTCTGATTGGGGAAATATCGGCTATTCCATTATGGAACAGATTAGGAGTGGACAGACAGAGGAAGCTGCGGATGCTATTATTAACCAATGTACGCCGGCATTGGACAATGCAGTCGCTATTGGGAAAAAGTTAGATGCAGTGACTGACAAGGTAAGCCATCAGGCGGTGATCTTTACAGGCTGCATGACAGTGGCAGGAATTCTGGTGATCATCTTAAGTGTGATATTTGCAATTCTTTTTGTGAAGAAAATAAGTAATGTCGTGGTTGATTCGATTCTCGAACCACTGCATGCGATCGAGGATGTTGCAAAGGAACTCACAGAGGGTAATTTGCACAGTACATTAGAATATCGTTCTGAGGATGAGATTGGAAAACTTGCACATAGTATGCGTAAATCTATCCGCATACTTGGATCTTATGTGGATGATATCGGACGTGCAATGAAATTGTTCTCGGAGGGCAATTTTGATGTGCAGCCGGAAGTGGAATGGAAGGGAGATTTTATAGGGATCTTAGATTCCTTTATGGCATTTGAAAAGAGCATGGCTGAGACAGTCAAGGGAATCCAGAGTGCATCCAATGAGGTGTCCGAAGGAGCAGAACAGGTGGCTGCAAGCTCCAATGATCTTGCCGAGGGCGCTACCAATCAGGCAGCAGTTGTGGAAGAACTGACTGCAACTGTTACAAACGTGGCAGATCAGGTGGCACAGAACGCCAAGTCTGCAAAAGAGATCAGTGGAAAAGTAGGAGAACTTGGAAATGCAATCTTAGAAAGCAACGGTAAGATGCATGAGATGGTTGATTCCATGAATGAGATCAACGAGGCTTCCAAAGAAATTGATAAGATTATCGCAACGATCAATGAGATTGCATCCCAGACAAATCTGCTTGCGTTAAATGCTTCTATCGAGGCAGCCAGAGCCGGCGAAGCCGGAAAAGGATTTGCGGTGGTAGCAGATCAGGTAACAGTACTTGCCGACCAGAGTGCACAGGCAGCAAAAGAGTCAGCAGTTCTGATCGAGACTTCTGTCAAAGCAGTAGAAAAAGGTATGGTCATTGCAGATCAGACAGCAACACAGTTAGAAGACGTAGCCGATAATTCCAGAACGATCACAGAGCAGGTTGGAAATATTGCGGATACATTAGAGACGCAGACAACAGCAATCCATCAGATCAATGAAGGAATCGAGCAGATCAATGACGTTGTACAGACGAATTCCGCAACATCCGAGGAATGTGCGGCTGCCAGTCAGGAGATGAGCAGTGAGGCTGAGAATCTGCGTGAACTGATCCGCAAGCTTCAGGTTGCAAAGTTCGAATAAGACATACATGATCGAATATGTACTGTGAGTATTCGATCGGCATGAATAAATAGTGTATATAAAAAAGACTGTCATACAAAGAACTCGATGAGAGCAGATTTTGTGTGACAGTCTTTCTGCTTTTTGGTCTGCGCCAGTCAGTGCAATGCAAAAGCTGGTGGAACAGTTAAGGTTATCTAATTGCTAGGACAGTTTGGTATATCAAACTCCGGGTTGAATGCATAGAAATTCTTGCTGTCGAGGTCATCCTGAATAATGCGCAGGGCTTCACCGAAACGCTGGAAGTGGACGACCTCACGCTCCCTTAAGAAACGGATCGGATCACATACATCAGGGTCTTTGACCAGCCTTAAAATATTGTCATACGTGGTGCGCGCTTTCTGTTCTGGGGCGACTTCGTAAGAACAACATTACACAATATAATATGAAGATAAAACAAGCTATCCTACATAGTTCTAGTATTTTTAATAGAATAAACTTTAAAAAAGGGAGGAAGTGATTTATACTATAAAAAAATAACAAATGAGGATTTAGTAGATGGATAATTTATTTCAATTTTTGGATAAAATATTGCCTTTAATTTCAACATTATTAGGAGCTTATATTACATATTTTGTTACTGTTTCGAGTAAAAAAAGTGAATTAAAAGTAAATGCACAAACTAAGGCAAGAGATGAATATTGGATACCATGTTCTATTGCAATTTCAAATTTGCAGAAAAAAATAGTTGAATTAACAAAAAAAGAAAATTGTTATGTTACCTTTCAAGGTGAAAATAGTTGTGAGCAGGAACTTCAGGAATTACTGAAATATCTTCAAGCTGATAAAAGAATTTACTTTTATGAAAGGACAAGAAACATATTAACTTTATTAAACGAAAGTATAGAAATTTATGAGACAGCAGTAAATGATGATGTACGATCTATTTTAAATATCTTTCGCAAACAATATTATGCTATGATAAAGGAATTTTCAGTATATAAAAATAATAATTGTACTGATTGTGAAATAGCTATTAGAACAACTTTTCCTCAAGAGATAAAAGAAGGAATATTAACCCAAAAAGGTATAATATGGTTTGGACAGGTATATGATGTTGATTTTGTAAGAGGTGATTATTCAAATACATTTTCTACAGACATGACTTATGGTTCTGAGGATTTCTATTATGAGGTATGGTTGCAAATAAAAGAATATGGTAGACAACGAGAAGAATTTGGATTATCCCCAGAACAAGAACTAGGCTTAGATGTCCTTGATTATGAATTTGAAAATTTTAGGAAATTTACTAGTCCTTTAGTTGAATTTATAAAAGGCATAAATTATCAAAACAAATATACTGCAATTTTTGAAACATTATCTTTGTTACAAGATGAAATCTTTAAGAATATTGATGATGTAACAATTTTATAATTTTTAGGCGTTCAGAAATGAGCGTCTATTTTTTTACCCAAAATCGAAAGGAGAAAAAAGAAATATGAATAAGCTAGTAAAGCGGTTGCTGACAGGAACACTTGCTTTTGCAACCATTCTCACGGCATTACCAGTGACGGCGGTTCATGCTTCCGGCAATCAATATTGGACAGAATCAGCAGAACGTGTCGGCTACATTGAACACGTTATGAATGATGGTTCTATCAAATCTACATTCAATGAGGGACACATGAAAGTTGAGGGCGAAACTGCCTACTGCGTGGATATCAACACCAGTTTTAAGAATGGATATAAAACACGTTCTGACGCAAGCACCCGCATGAGTAGCGATCAGATTGCGGACGTTGCTCTTTCCTTAGAGTACGTCAAGCAATATACCGCTTCTCATACGAACTTGAATTACAAACAGGGATACTTGCTGGAACAGTGTGTTGTCTGGCAGAGGTTGAGTGAACAGCTCGGCTGGCAGTGCGATAACGTCAGAGCTTCCTATAATGAAATCTCACAGGCAGTACAGAATGAAGTTTACGCTGGTGCGAAAGCATTTGTGAAAGCAAATAAGGGACGCTATGAATGTGGCGGTTACATTTATACTGGCGAAGGACAGGACATCGGACAGTTCTGGGCGAAGTTAAATGTAGGAAATGCAAAGGTCAAAAAGACTTCTTCCAATCCAACGGTCACAGATGGCAATGCCAACTATTCCTTTGAGGGTGCGACATTTGGTGTCTATTCTGATAAGGGCTGTAACAGCCAGCTTGCCACACTTACTGCCGATGGAAACGGCGATACCAAAAAAGTTGAGGTAAAAGCCGGAACAGTTTACATCAAAGAACTTTCCGCACCAAAAGGTTACAAGCTGGATTCTACTGTCCATGCCTTAAATGTGGAAGTTGGAAAAACAGCGACATTAACTGTTGCTGACACTCCAAAGGTCACAGAGGCTTTGATTGATTTATTCAAAATTGACATGGAAACAGGAAAATCTACTCCACAGGGAACTGCTTCTTTAGAGGGTGCAGAGTTCACATGGAGCTATTATGACGGATACTACAATGCAGATAATCTACCTGCAAAAGCTACCCGTACATGGACAACCAAAACCGTTGCCGAAAAAGACAGTGACGGAACTATCCATTATGTATCCAGACTTGCCGACAGCTACAAAGTATCCGGCGACAGCTTCTATACACAGGACGGTAAAAATGTATTGCCACTTGGTACACTCACTGTCACAGAAACAAAAGCACCAAACGGCTACTTATTAGATGGTGCATATATGCAGGCTGACGGAAGTTCCGAACAGATTAAGGGAACGTACCTTACACAGATTTCCGAAGATGGCGAACTTGCCGTACTTTCTGGAAGCAACCAGTATTCCGTATCTGACAAGGTTATCCGTGGCGGTGTGAAAATCCAGAAACGTGACCTTGAAACAAAGGATACCAAAGCACAGGGAAGTGCGACCTTACAGTACACAGAGTTCAATATCATTTCTTTAAATGACAGTCCTGTACTGGTTGTGGGAAAATTATACAACAAGAATGAAACCGTAAAGAAGATTCAGACAGGCATTGACGGAATTGCTTCTACTTCTGCCGACTTGCTCCCTTACGGAAATTACAGATTAGAAGAAAGCAAAGCACCAGAGGGCTACTTGACAGACGGTGCAAAAGCAATCGACTTTTCTATCACGGAAGATGGAAAAATCGTGGACTTGACCGACAAATCCCACTCTGTCTACAACCAGATTAAACGTGGCGATATTGAGGGTGTAAAAATCGGTGCAGGTACACACAAACGTCTTGCAGGTGTTCCATTCAGAATTACAAGCAAGACAACGGGAGAATCCCATATTGTAGTCACGGACAACAACGGTCAGTTCTCCACTGCTTCAAGCTGGGCTTCCCACAAGGTCAACACCAATGCCGGAAAATCCAGTGAGGACGGTGTATGGTTTGGTACATCTGAACCAGACGACAGCAAAGGTGCATTACTCTATGATACCTATGTGATTGAGGAATTAAAGTGTGATTCCAACGCCGGATTTAAGCTGATTCCAGCCTTTGAGGTGGTCGTATCCAGAAATAAAGTGACCGTAGATTTAGGGACACTTACTGATGAATACGAAAAAGAAATCACAATCCATACCACAGCTACCGACAAGAAAACAGGCGAAAAAATGATCGTTGCCGGAAAAGACATCAAGATCATGGACAAAGTCACACTTGATGGCTTGGAAACAGGCAGAAAATATAAACTTTCCGGCTGGCAGATGTTAAAGGAAGAAAACGCCGAACTTCTGATTGACGGGAAACGTGTAGACAGTGATTACACATTCACTGCTGACAGCGAAAAAATGACGGTTGAGATTACTTACAGTTTTGATGGTTCAGCTCTTGGCGGTCAGAACCTTGTTACTTTTGAGGAATTGTACGATATAAGCAATCCGAAAGAGCCTGTCAAGGTTGCCGAACATAAAGACATCAACGATGATGGACAGACTGTTCTTATCACAGAACGTATCATCAAAATCCATACGACCGCTACGGACAAGAACGGCAAGAAAGAAATCGAAGCCGGAAAAGATGTAACGATTGTGGATAAAGTCACATTAGATGGGCTGGAAGTTGAAACAAAATACAAACTTTCCGGCTGGCAGATGTTAAAAGAAGAAAATGCTGAACTTCTGATTGATGGAAAGAAAGTATCCAATGATTATGAGTTTACAGCCGGCAGTGAAAAAATGACGGTTGAGATTGCATTTACCTTTGATGGTTCTTCTCTTGGTGGAAAGAGCCTTGTTACATTTGAGGAATTATACGATATGACCAATCCAGACGAACCAAAGAAAGTGACAGAACATAAGGACATCACAGACGATGGACAGACTGTGACAATCAAGGAAGTGCCGGAAGTCCCAGACACACCAAAGGATACTGACACGCCGGATACACCATCTACGATTAAGACAAGTGACAGCCCAAAAACAGGCGACAATACCAATATCTATGCTTACCTTGCCATGCTCGGTCTTTCCTGCGTAGGGCTTGGCGGTATGCTTTACTTCAAACGCCGTAGAAAGAAATCATAAGGCGGTAATGTAGCGGTTGGTAGAGCGTTCAAGGTCGCCACCCTTTTTGCAACTTCACGCTCCCGTGAAGCTCTGATTTACGGGAGCGTGAAGTCTACTAGGGGCGTGGGGAATGTAGCTCCCCACAAAGTACAGCAGGAAAGAACTTACAAATAGAAAGAAAAGAGGTCAATTATTATGGAATTAAGATTTGTCGTACCAAACATGGAAAAGACATTTGGAAACTTGGAGTTTGCCGGAGAAAATACTACGGAACAGCAGAGAATCAACGGGCGTATGGCTGTCATTAACAGAAGCTACAACCTGTATTCCGATGTGCAGAGAGCTGATGATGTAGTTGTGACGCTCCCTGCCAAAGCTGGCGAAAAACATTTCTCGCCGGAGCAGAAAGTAAAACTTATCAATCCACGAATTACTACCGATGGCTATAAAATCGGGGAACGTGGATTTGTCAATTATATCTTGCTTGCAGACGATATGTTACCAGTGGAAAGTAAATAAGGGGGTATTCAGATTATGAGATTAGCAAATGGAATCGTCATTGATAAAGAAAAGACTTTCGGAGTGTTGAAGTTCTCCGCATTACGCCGTGAGGTTCATGTACAGAATGAAGATGGAACGGTCAGTGAGGAAATCAAGGAACGTACCTACGATTTGAAGTGCAACACACAGGGACGTATGATACAGGTGTCAGTTCCGGCGACTGTTCCGTTAAAGGACTATGACTACAACGCCGAAGTGGAACTTATCAACCCTGTTGCAGATACGGTAGCCAATGCAAATTACCGTGGTGCAGATGTGGACTGGTATGTAAAAGCAGACGATATTGTTTTGAAGAACAAAGGCACTCATGCCGGAAATCCACAGAACAATGCTCCACAGCAACCGCCGAAGAAATAAGAGGTGTTAGCGTATGACGTGGAAAAAGAAAGGTAACAGGATTCGTGCCAGTGACAAATCGCTGGTCTATCACTTCTGTATTGGCTGGCTGTTGCTCCTGTTTGTTGCGGTGTTCCTGCTACTGAACCTGCGACAGCTTCTTGTTACCGACTGGAAAGATTTTAACCTACTCCATGCCGGAATTACTTGGACTGTTTACAATTCCATTACGATTCTGATAGCGACTGGTGTTTGTGCATTGGTCGCTTTTCTCTACTACCGTTACGGATATGACCGTATCAAGCGGTTGCTCCACAGGCAAAAACTGGCTCGTATGGTGCTGGAAAATAAGTGGTACGAAGCAGAAAACACCAAAGACAGCGTTTTTTTCACTGACCTGCAAAGCAGATCAAGAGAAAAAATCGTATGGTTTCCAAAAATCTACTACCAGATGAACAATGGCTTGCTCCATATCCTATGTGAAATCACAATGGGAAAATATCAAGAACAGCTCCTGTCCTTAGAGGATAAGCTGGAATCGGGGCTGTACTGTGAGCTGACTGACAAGACACTGCATGACGGATACATCGAATACACCCTGCTTTATGATATGATAGCGAACCGTATTTCGATTGATGAAGTGATTGCCGAAAACGGCGGTCTGCGGTTAATGAAAAATCTGGTATGGGAATATGATTCACTTCCCCATGCCCTTATCTGCGGTGGTACTGGTGGTGGAAAGACCTATTTTCTGCTGACCATCATTGAAGCCCTGCTAAGAACCAATGCGGATTTATACATTCTTGACCCGAAGAACGCTGACCTTGCAGACTTGGGAACGGTCATGGGAAATGTCTACCACACAAAAGACGATATGATTGACTGCGTCAATGTCTTTTATGCGGGCATGGTCACACGCTCGAAAGAAATGAAACTGCACCCGAACTACCGCACAGGGGAAAACTATGCCTATCTGGGGCTTGCTCCACAGTTCCTTATCTTTGATGAATATGTGGCGTTCTTGGAAATGCTCACGACAAAAGAAAGCACCGCCCTGTTAAGCCAGCTAAAGAAAATCGTCATGCTCGGCAGACAGGCTGGATACTTTCTGATTGTAGCTTGCCAGCGTCCAGACGCAAAGTATTTCGGGGACGGTATCAGAGATAACTTCAACTTCCGTGTGGGGCTTGGTCGTATGAGCGAACTCGGCTACGGTATGCTCTTTGGAAGTGATGTAAAAAAACAGTTCTTCCAGAAGAGAATCAAAGGGCGTGGATACTGTGATGTGGGAACAAGCGTCATATCGGAATTTTACACTCCCCTTGTACCCAAAGGATATGATTTCTTGGGTACGATTGGGGAACTTACATACATAAGGCAGGACGGACAGGTGGCGTGCGAAGCGAAAGCCACAGGTACGGACTAGCCTTGCTGGTGTGGCGGTAGCCACGCCAGCATACAACAAGCCCCTCGGTATCTAACAGAGGGGCACAAATCACAAGGAAACATACACAAAAGTTACCGATTCTTGGCTGAAATCAAGCATTTGGTAGCTTTTTTTACTGCTGTGACATCGGATATAAAATGTCACAGTTTTTTCGTAAAGGGGGTATCGCACTGAATGATACAGAGTGGATACAGGATTTTGCAGACAAGCGTTTGCAGTACGGTGTATCCCAGACGAAACTTGCGGTCATGGCTGGAATCAGCCGTGAACATTTAAGCCGTATCGAATCCGGCAAGGTGGCGGTCACAGAAGAAATGAAAGTGAAACTTTTGGAAGCTCTGGAAAGATTCAATCCAGAAGCACCGCTTACCATGCTGTTTGATTATGTGAGGATACGGTTTCCGACACTGGATATTGGACACATCATTAAGGACATCTTACAGCTCAATATCCAGTACATGATACATGAGGACTTCGGGCATTACAGCTACACGGAACACTACTACATCGGAGATATTTTCGTATATACTTCTCCCGATGAAGAAAAAGGTGTCCTGCTGGAACTGAAAGGAAAAGGCTGTCGCCAGTTTGAAAGTTATCTGCTGGCACAGGAACGGAGCTGGTATGACTTCCTTATGGACGCTCTGGTGGACGGCGGTGTGATGAAACGTCTTGACCTTGCCATCAATGACCATACGGGAATGTTAGATATTCCAGAACTGACCGAAAAATGCCGGAATGAGGAATGTGTATCGGTGTTCCGTTCCTTTAAGTCCTATGCTTCCGGCGAACTGGTCAAGCATGAGGAACAGGACAAGGCTGGTATGGGCTATACACTTTATATCGGCTCATTGAAAAGTGAGGTGTACTTCTGTGTTTATGAAAAAAGCTATGAGCAGTACATCAAACTTGGGATTCCCATTGAGGAAGCACCGATAAAAAACAGATTTGAAATACGGTTAAAAAATGAACGTGCTTATTATGCTGTTCGTGACCTGCTGACTTACTATGACGCTGAACGGACGGCATTTTCTATTATCAACCGTTATGTACGCTTTGTGGATAAGGAAGCAGACAAGAAACGGAGCGACTGGAAATTATCTGTCCGCTGGGCGTGGTTCATCGGGGAAAACAGAGAGCCATTAAAGCTCACGACCAAACCCGAACCCTACACACTGGACAGAACCCTACGCTGGATTCAACGGCAGGTTGACCCGACACTCAAAATGCTGGAAACAATCACAGCGAAAACAGGGATTGATTATCTGAAAGAAATCCGTAAATCCACAAAACTGACGGAAAAGCACTACAAGATAATCGAACAACAGACTACATCTACCGAAGATGTGATTTTAGAAAAGGAGAATTGAAAAATGCAACGATTATTATTTGACTTCCTGTTCTTCTCTTTAGGTGGAACAGTTGGCGTGATTGCCATATGTATTTTACAGGCTGGCAGACAGTCTGACCGAAAAATGATGGAACTGAAAGGAGAAAAGAAAGTATGAATTTTGGACAGAACCTTTATAACTGGTTTTTAAGCAACGCACAGAGCCTTGTGCTGATGGCGATTGTAGTTATCGGTATCTACTTGGGATTCAAGCGTGAGTTTTCCAAACTTATCGGATTCTTGGTAGTTGCCTTAGTAGCCGTTGGTCTTGTATTCAATGCGTCCGGCGTAAAAGACGTATTGTTACAGTTATTTAATAAGATTATTGGAGCGTAAAGCCTATGGAAGAATGTAGCGTATTGATTGAAACGACCAAATCAGCAGAGGATAAAACCTCTCGCTGGTTTGATTTACCCATTGATTATGAGCTGTTCCGTGACCTGCTCGGTGTGGAAGCTGACAGCAAAGACTATCAAATCACAGATATGAAGCTCCCCTTTGCTGGCGATATTGTAAGGACAACTTCTGTCAGACGATTAAACAAGCTATACTTTGCTTACATGGAGTTACCGCCAGAGGTTCAGCAGGCTTATAAAGAGTTGATTCCCTATTGTGGCGGTGTAGAGGATTTATTGCAGAAGTCGGAAGAATTTCTGTTTTATCCAGAGTGCCACAACATCATGGACGTTGCCCGTTACCGCTTGGAGCATAACATTGAATTTTCTGCTCTCTCCGAAAAGGGAAAGAAATATTTTAATCTGGAAGCCTACGCCCATGAACTGGAAGAAAAAGGACGTTATGCTCTCTGCAACAACGGTATGTTCAAGCTCTGATGGTGGTATTGCTTATGGCAGATTTTATGAATACAACCGAAAGGAAGTGAACCGCTTATGATTGATGATATGCAAGTCTATATAGCCAATCTTGGCAAGTACAATGAGGGAGAACTGGTCGGGGACTGGTTCTCTTTTCCGTTGGACGAAGAAGTGATTGCAGAACGTATCGGCTTAAATGCAGAGTACGAAGAATACGCAATCCATGATACGGACAACTTCCCGATGGAGATTAGCGAATACATTTCCATCGAAGAACTGAACCGTATCTATGAGCAGTTGGAAGAATTACCGGATTACCTGCTGGACGACTTGGACAGTTTTATATCCTGCTATGGAAGTCTGGAAGAACTGGTGGAACATAAGGACGACATCATTCTGTATTCCGGCTGTGAAACGATGACCGATTTAGCCTACTATCTGATTGATGAAGAACAGGTACTCGGAGAAATCCCGTCCTCTTTACAGAACTATATCGACTATGAAGCCTACGGGCGTGACCTCGATATAGAGGGGACATTTATTGCGACAAACGCTGGTATCTGTGAGGTACTGCGTTAAGGGCTGGCAGATCAGCACCGCCACTGGTGCTACTGTCAGCTTTTCTCTTGGGGGCAGTCTGGGAAATCCGGCTGTCCCTGTTGTTATGAAAATGAAGAAAGGAGCATTTACAAGTGAAGAAAATCCGAAGTTATACAAGTATCTGGAACGTGGAAAAGGTTCTGTATGCCATCAATGATGTCAACCTGCCATTCCCTGTGACCTTTACCCAGATTACATGGTTTGTGCTGACGGAATTTATCATTATTTTGTTTGCAGATGTACCGCCACTTTCCATGATTGAGGGTGCGTTTTTGAAATATTTCGGGATTCCCGTTGCCCTTACATGGTTTATGTCACAGAAAACCTTTGACGGGAAAAAGCCATACAGTTACATCAAGACGATGGTTCTGTATGCCCTGCGTCCCAAAGTGACTTATGCCGGAAAAGCCGTGAACCTGCATAAGCAGAAATTTGAGGAAACTATCACGGCAGTAAGGAGTGTGACCTATGTTCCCGATTAAATATATCGACAACAACCTTGTCTGGAATAAGGACAATGAGGTGTTCGCCTACTATGAGCTGATACCTTACAATTATTCGTTCTTATCCCCAGAACAGAAATACCTTGTGCATGACAGCTTCCGTCAGCTTATCGCACAGTCCCGTGAGGGAAAGATTCATGCGTTACAGATTGCAACCGAAAGTTCAATCCGAAGCATACAGGAACAGTCAAAGAAGCTGGTAACGGGAAAATTAAAGGAAATCGCCTATCAGAAAATAGACGACCAGACCGAAGCCCTTGTGTCTATGATAGGCGACAATCAAGTGGATTACCGTTTCTTTCTGGGATTCAAGCTCATGGTCACAGAGGACGAAGTCAATCTGAAGAACATCAAAAAATCGGTATTTCTGACATTCCGTGAGTTTTTGAATGAGGTAAGGCACACGCTGATGAATGACTTTGTTTCCATGAGCAATGATGAAATCAACCGTTATGTGAAGATGGAAAAACTGCTGGAAAACAAAATCTCCCGTAGGTTCAAAATCCGCCGACTGGAAGCCAAAGACTTTGCGTATCTGATGGAACACCTTTACGGCAGGGACGGGATAGCCTATGAAGATTATGTGTATCCTCTTCCAAAAAGAAAATTAAAAAGAGAAACACTGATTAAGTATTATGACCTTATCCGTCCTACCCGTTGTGTGGTGGAAGAAAGCCAGCGATATTTGCGTCTGGAACATGAGGACAGCGAAAGCTATGTATCCTACTTTACGGTCAATGCCATTGTCGGGGAGCTGGACTTCCCATCATCGGAAATCTTTTATTTCCAACAACAGCAGTTCACATTTCCTGTGGACACTTCCATGAATGTTGAGATTGTGGGAAATAAGAAAGCCTTAACCACTGTCCGCAACAAGAAAAAGGAATTAAAGGACTTGGACAATCACGCCTATCAAGCCGGAAACGAAACAAGTTCCAATGTGGTGGAAGCCTTAGACAGTGTCGATGAACTTGAAACAGATTTAGACCAGAGCAAGGAAAGTATGTATAAGTTAAGTTACGTCATACGGGTGTCTGCACCCGATCTTGACGAACTGAAACGCCGTTGTGATGAAGTCAAGGACTTTTACGATGATTTGAACGTGAAGCTGGTTCGCCCTGCCGGAGATATGATGGGACTGCATGGAGAGTTTCTTCCAGCCAGCAAACGTTATATCAATGATTATATCCAGTATGTGAAATCCGATTTTTTAGCCGGACTTGGTTTCGGTGCTACCCAGATGTTGGGAGAAAATACAGGAATCTATATCGGGTATTCCGTGGATACAGGAAGAAATGTCTACCTGCAACCGTCCCTTGCCAGTCAAGGGGTAAAAGGTACGGTCACAAATGCGTTGGCTTCTGCCTTTGTGGGTTCACTTGGCGGTGGAAAATCATTCTGTAATAACCTGCTGGTATATTATTCCGTCCTGTTCGGTGGACAGGCAGTTATCCTAGACCCGAAAAGTGAGCGTGGAAACTGGAAAGAAACACTGCCGGAAATATCCCATGAAATCAATATTGTAAACATTACCAGTGATTCCAGCAATCAAGGACTGTTAGACCCGTATGTGATTATGAAAGATGTCAAGGACGCTGAAAGTCTTGCCATCGACATTCTGACGTTCCTTACAGGTATCAGCAGTCGTGATGGCGAAAAGTTTCCTGTCCTTAGAAAAGCTGTCCGCACGGTATCCCAGAATCAGAACCACGGGCTGTTACAGGTCATTGAGGAACTGCGGAAAGAGGATACCGCCGTATCCCGTAACATTGCAGACCATATCGAAAGTTTTACTGACTATGATTTTGCACAGCTCCTGTTCTCGAACGGTTCGGTGGAAAATGCAATCAGTCTGGATAACCAGCTCAACATCATACAGGTTGCAGATTTGGTTCTGCCGGATAAGGATACCACCTTTGACGAATACACGACCATTGAATTATTATCGGTGGCAATGTTGATTGTAATATCTACCTTTGCCTTAGACTTTATCCATTCAGACCGAAGCATTTTTAAGATTGTAGACCTTGATGAAGCATGGGCGTTCTTAAATGTGGCACAGGGCGAAACACTCTCAAATAAGCTGGTGCGTGCTGGTAGAGCCATGAACGCCGGAGTTTATTTCGTGACACAATCCTCTGGGGACGTATCGAAAGAAAGCCTAAAAAATAACATCGGTTTAAAGTTTGCGTTCCGCTCCACAGATACCAATGAAATCAAACAGACCTTAGAGTTTTTCGGACTGGACAGTGAGGACGAAAACAACCAGAAACGGTTGAGGGATTTGGAGAACGGACAATGCTTAATGCAGGATTTATACGGGCGTGTCGGTGTGGTACAGATACACCCTGTCTTTGTAGAACTGCTCCATGCCTTTGATACCAGACCACCGATAAAAAGTGAGGTGGATTTGGAATGATGAAATCTATCACAAGAGAAAAGGTATTCCATGTACTGAAACTGGTACTGCTTGCCGTGACCGTTACGCTGGTACTGCTGTCCCTGCTTGGGACGGTAGCTCATGCGTCTGGACTGGTCGATGATACGGTCAATGCAGACAACCTGTATTCAAAGTATCCGCTTTCCAACTATCAGCTTGATTTCTATGTGGACAATAGCTGGTCTTGGCTACCGTGGAACTGGCTGGACGGCATTGGAAAATCGGTGCAGTATGGGCTTTACTGTATCACAAATTTTGTCTGGACAATCAGCCTGTATCTTAGCAATGCCACAGGATATGTGGTGCAACAGGCGTATAAGCTGGACTTTATCAATGATATGGCAGACAGTATCGGGAAAAGTATCCAGACACTTGCCGGAGTGACCGAAAACGGATTTTCCAGCAGTGGATTCTATGTGGGATTCCTGCTCATTATCATTCTGATTGTAGGTGTTTATACCGCCTATACAGGGCTTCTCAAACGGGAAACAAGCAAGGCACTTCACGCCGTTATCAACTTTGTGGTGGTGTTCATTGTGTCTGCGTCCTTTATTGCTTATGCTCCCAATTATATCCAGAAAATCAATGATTTCAGTTCGGACATCAGCACCGCTTCTCTGGACTTGGGGACAAAAATCATGCTCCCCGATTCACAAAGCAAAGGCAAGGACAGCGTAGACCTTATCCGTGACAGCCTTTTTGCGATACAGGTAGAAAAACCGTGGCTGTTGTTGCAGTTCGGGAACAGCGATACCGAAGAAATCGGGACTGACCGTGTGGAAGCTCTGGTATCTGCCAGTCCGTCAGACGAAGATGGGGAAACAAGGGAAAAGGTTGTCAAAACAGAGATTGAGGATAACGACAATGACAATCTTACCATTCCACAGGTCGTAAACCGTCTTGGCATGGTGTTCTTCCTGCTCATTTTCAATCTCGGTATCACAATCTTTATCTTCCTGCTTACTGGCATGATGTTGTTTTCCCAGATACTCTTTATCATATATGCCATATTTTTACCTGTCAGTTTTTTACTGTCCATGATACCGACCTATGAGAACATGGCGAAACAGGCAGTTGTCCGTGTGTTCAATGCCATTATGACAAGAGCCGGAATCACACTGATTGTGACCGTGGCATTTTCAATTTCCAGTATGTTTTACAACATTTCCACAGACTATCCGTTCTTCATGGTGGCATTTTTGCAGATAATCTGTTTTGCCGGAATCTACATGAAGCTCGGAGAACTAATGAGTATGTTCAGCCTGAATGCTAATGACAGTCAGCAGATAGGTCGCCGGATTTTCCGTAGACCGATGGTGTTCATGCGACATCGGGCAAGACGTATGGAACACAGGATTGCAAGGGCTGTCGGTGCTGGAAGTGTTGCAGGTGCGGTGGCTGGTGCAAGTGTTGCCAGAGCCGGAAAGCCAGCAACGAACCAACCGCCAAAGAAACGGGAAAATACTTCTGCCAGCATGGGAAGCCGTGTCGGTTCTGCTGTCGGTGCTGTGATGGATACGAAAAATAAAGTCCGTGACAGTGCTTCTTCTCTGAAAGAAAATGTGAAAGACTTGCCGACACAGGCTGGTTATGCTGTCCACTCTGCCAAACAAAAAGCAAAGGATAACGTATCTGACTTTAAGCGTGGCGTTGTGGAAGAACGGGAAAACCGACAGGAACAGCGTACACAGAAACGTAACCTGCACAGGGAAAATATCTCACAGAAAAAGCAGGAATTACAGAAAGCACAGGAAGCAAGGCAGACAGTTCATGCGAATGGATCAGCGACAGCCGGAGCTACCAGAAGCCATAAACGCCCTGTTGCCACACCTGTTCCAAAAACAGCACAGACCGATACGGTCATAAAGCCGGATATGAAGCGTCCTGCTACTTCCCCTGTGATAAAAAATGCAGAAATCAAGGCTGGAAAAGAAACTGTCCGAACCAACATCAGACAGGAACAGCAGGTCAAATCGGTTGCCAGAACGAACCAGCCAAACGTAGCGGAAACTATCAGTAATCATAAGAAATCTACGGTACAGAAAACACAGGTCAATGGGAAATCTGCCCGTAAAACTGTTACGAAACATTCAGAGAAAGGACGGAAAAAATGAGATTAAAGCGTATCCTTATCATAGGTACGATATTTCCTGTCCTTTTCTCCATCGTTCTCTTTTTCGGGATATTGATTTCCGGCGAAGATGACGACAATTCAAACAGCTATTCGCCTGTTTATTCTGGCATGAACCTGTCAGCCGATGTCCTCAAACATCAGCCGATGGTAGAAAAATACGCCAGAGAAAACGGTATTTCGGAGTATGTAAACGTCCTGCTTGCCATCATACAGGTGGAAAGTGGCGGTACGGCTACCGATGTCATGCAGTCCAGTGAAAGTCTGGGGTTACCGCCGAACTCATTAAGTACAGAGGAATCTATCAAGCAGGGGTGTAAATATTTTGCGTCCCTGCTTTCTTCCTGTAAAGGGAAAGGTATGACAGACATTAACGTGGTCATTCAGTCTTATAACTATGGCGGTGGCTATGCTGACTATGTGGCGAAGAATGGGAAAAAGCACAGTTTCAATCTTGCAGAGAATTTCGCAAGAAACAAATCTGGCGGTACAAAAGTGACCTATACCAATCCGATAGCTGTCAGTAAAAATGGGGGCTGGCGTTATAACTACGGAAATATGTTTTATGTGGAGCTGGTCAACCAATATCTGACCGTGAAGCAGTTCAGCAACGAAACGGTACAGGCGGTTATGAATGAAGCATTGAAATATCAAGGTTGGAAATATGTCTATGGTGGCAGTAATCCGAACACCTCTTTTGACTGTTCTGGTCTTACCCAGTGGTGCTACGGAAAAGCCGGAATCAGCCTGCCACGAACTGCACAGGCACAGTATGACGCAACCCAGCATATCCCATTGTCACAGGCACAGGCTGGCGATTTGGTCTTTTTCCATTCCACCTACAATACCAGTGACTATGTTACCCATGTAGGAATCTATGTGGGAAACAATCAGATGTATCATGCCGGAAATCCAATCGGCTATACCGATTTGACCTCTGCCTACTGGCAACAGCACATCATTTGTGCCGGAAGAATCAAACAATAGAAAGGACTTGAAATATGTTTAAGAAAAAAGAAAAAACAGAGAAAGCACCTAAGAATAAGAAAGTGCGTACCATGAAAGTCGGGACACATAAGAAATCTGTCCTGCTGTTGTGGGCGGTGCTTCTGGCAAGCACCAGCTTTGGTGTGTATAAGAACTTTACCGCCATTGACACCCACACGGTACATGAAAAAGAAATCATTCAGCTAAGATTGAACGATACCAACGGTATTGAGAATTTCGTCAAGAACTTTGCGAAAGCCTACTACTCATGGGATACCAGCAAGGAAGCCATTGAAGCAAGGACAACAGAAATCAGTAAATACCTTACCAAAGAATTACAGGACTTGAACGCTGATACCATCAGAACGGACATACCAACCAGTGTTACGGTTACAAATGTGCTGGTCTGGAATGTGGAACAGTCTGGAATGAACGATTTTACCGTTACCTACGAAGTAGATCAGCAGGTAAAAGAGGGAGAACAGACACAGGCAGTCACAGAAAACTACACCGTGACCGTTCATGTGGATAAGGACGGTGCAATGGTCATTACCCAGAATCCAACCCTTGCTCCGGCGGTACAGAAATCAAAGTATGAACCGAAAGTACAGGAAGCAGATGTCAGTGTCAGTTCCGACACAGTCAAGGACGCTACCGCTTTCTTGGAAACATTCTTTAAGCTGTATCCGACAGCTACGGAAAAAGAACTTGCCTATTACGTCAAAGACGGTGTGCTTGCTCCTGTTTCCGGCGACTATGTATTTTCGGAACTGGTAAACCCTGTCTTTACCAAAGACGGAGATAACCTCAAGGTCAGTGTGTCTGTGAAGTATCTGGATAACAAGTCGAAAATGACACAAATCTCACAGTATGAGCTTATGCTTCATAAGGACGATAACTGGAAGATTGTAGAATAAATAATCAAGGCTTGCGTCATAAACTGTATAGTATGCTCCGCAAGCCTTATTTCCATTCCGGATTAGTATTTACAAAATTTGCAAAATAAGATGCGAATAGGAGTTAAAAGATATGATAGGGCTAAAAAAGAGAAATATTAAAAAAATGTTGAAACTTGGTGCTAAGGCTGGTGGAGTATCGTTTGCTGATGTTCAGACTGATATAGAAGCTACTATTGATGAAGCAATGACCAGTACAGACCCACAAGTACAGGAAAATTTCAAAAAGTTGTTTGGAAGTAAGCGTCCCACGTCAGAAGAATATATCTATAAAATTGCAAAGAAAACAAAACTTTAATTGGCTAAAGTAAAATTTGGGTATTTTAAATGCTGTTAAGGGTATTTGAACTTAAAGTGCTTGCGATTGTTTTGGAGAAATATTAAACTTCTATTAAAGTACATGGAGGAAAGCATATTGAAACTGCAACTATTGGAAAAAAAAGATTTGGCTGAACCGGAAATAGATATACGATATTCAAGTATGACCCAACCTTTAAATCGGATTGTTCAATATATCCGTCAACAAGAATATCTTATACAAGGAATTTTTGAAAAAAAGCTGTATCAGATACCATTAAATGAAGTCTTGTATTTTGAAACTGTTGATAAAAAAACATTTATGTACACTCAACAAAAAATATTTGAATGTAAAAAGACACTTTCTGCTATTGAACAAGATTTAATAAGGTCAAATGTTGTAAGGATAAGCAAAACAGTCTTATTGAATATTTCTTGTCTGGTCTGTGTTAAACCTTACCCTAACCACAGATTATTGGCAGAACTTAACAATGAAGAAAATCTAATTGTTTCAAGAAAATATATTCCTATTCTAAGAGATAAGATAAGGAGTGGCTATTATGAATAAATTTTTAAGGACATATCTTCCTGCATTTTCTATGGCATTTACATTTATTATTTTGTATGCAACGATAAGCAATATTATAGCAGGATATTCTAAAGACAGATTTTGTTTCTTTATTTTGCAGGTGTTTGTTTATCTTATGGTGTCAGTGATTGTCGATTGGCTTCTATCATTTATAGATTTTAGCAAATATATATATCACTTTATTGCTGAAATGATTATATTATATCCAATAACCATTGGTGTGGCATTTATAGGTAAATGGTTTGCGTTTAGTGCAATTAACATTACATGGTATTCATGTGTCTATATTTTAATTATGATAGCTATTCATTGCTATTTTTATCATATTTCCAAAAGACAAGCTGATGAAATAAACAATTTTTTAAAATTAAGGAATAAGAGGTAATAGTAATGGGCGATATGACAAAATTTAATAGTGCTATTGAATATTATATATTTAATGTGTTGCTAATGTGTTTACTTATTTCCGAAATATTTATTTTCTTTTATACACGTTCAAAGCAAAATAGAACTGAAAAAATTGACACTAGAGATTTAGGAACGAAATGGTTGTTATATTTAAATTTTGTATTTTGTTTGATAATTAGTTTTCTATGTATCAGTCAAAAAGCTCCATTTTGCATAAGAGAATTGACGTTGCCTGCTTACTTTGCAGAAATTGGTATGTTAATTACAGCAGTCGGGATTTGTATTCGTATAAAAGCTGTTTTAACTTTAAAAAAGGCATTTACATTAAATGTTCAGATTAGTAAAGAACAACAGCTAATAACAAATGGTATGTATAAATTTGTCCGCCACCCTGCCTACACTGGAAGTATTCTGTCATTATTGGGCGTGAGTATTGCGTTAAAGAATATCCCTGCTATATTGATAGTTGCTATTTGTAGCTTTGTTTGCTATCAAATAAGAATAAATGTTGAAGAAGCAGTTTTACAAAAATATTTCAAAGAATATAACTTATATAAAGAAAAAACATATAAACTTTTTCCGTATATATATTAAAATTGCTGATGTCTTGGAGATAACTTTAGTAATGGTATTGACTAGTTATTTTTTATGAAAAAATAAAATTTGTAGAATAAATTTGTAAGATTAAGCGAATATGAGAGGAGCTTTTATGAGTAATCAATCATGGGTGTTTTGCCCTATTTGTAACAATAAGACACGAACCAAAATACGGAACGATACAGAACTGATAAATTTTCCGTTATTCTGTCCGAAGTGCAAACAAGAAACTATAATCAATATGAAACGTGGAAATATAATTATCAGAGAGCCAGACGCTAAGACGCAGAGCCGATAATTTGTAAGTTATTGTAACTTATAGATTGTCGACTCATTTTTTGAAACAAAAAAGTGGAGATTTTATTTTTTCTCCACTTCCTTTGACTTAATAATTCCATCAGCAACACTTTCAATAATAATTAAGTCTTTTTCGGACATAGTATCGAGTTGCTCTTCTAACTGCCGTCTTCTGGTGCTTTTTACCAGATCAGAGGCAGGTAAAAAAAATTCATCAGCAGATATATTAAGTAAATGAACAAGGTCATAAAGCACCTGTAAACTTGGGTGCTGTCCTTTGTTCTCGATGTTTGTTAAATAGCGTGGGTCAATTTCAATCATAGCTCCCACCTGCTCACGGGTCAGACCCTGCTTTATCCGAGCTTGTTTGATTGCCAGACCAAACGCTCTAAAATCGTACTTATCTTCTTTTTTACGCATATGTAATCACCTCACTACATTTTACAGTTCCTGTTCACAAATCAACAGGTATTGAAAAACGTATATGTGAGTTTGTGAGTTCATATTTGCATTTCTAAACAAAATACTGCTTGTGAGGTTAATAAAAAAACCGCTATAACTGGAAGATTATAGGATAATAAATATAGCTTGCATTTCATGCTTCGGTATGATTTGCAAGCTGATTAATATAGTTGTTACATTTCGTTTAAGAGATTATAATAATTAAAATAGCTAAAATCTATCAATTTTTAACAGTAGTATGTGGACATAGTTGATAAAAAATTGCTTTTTCAATGATAAGATATATTTCTAAGGAGGAACGAGATATGGCACAGAGCATTTTGATTGTAGACGACGAAAGAGATATTGTATCAATGCTAAATCAATATTTTTGCAAAATTGGTTATGTAGTATACACAGCAATTAACGGAAAAGAAGCACTGAATGCAATCACAAAACATCCAGATATTATTTTATTAGATATAAATATGCCAGATATGAATGGTTTTACAATTTGTGAAAAAATCAGGAATTTTGTGTCCTGTCCTATTATTTTTTTAACAGCTCGGATTGAGGACTGTGATAAAATCAAAGGATTTGCTGTCGGTGGTGACGACTATGTTGTAAAGCCTTTCTCCGTTGATGAATTAGAAGCCAGAGTTGCTGCACATTTGCGGAGAGAAAAAAGACATGGTTCGTCCGCAATAGTTCAGTTCGATAATAATATAGTAATTGATTATTCATCACGAGTTGTTTTTTATAGAAATGCTGAAATAAATTTTACGAAGAAAGAGTTTGATATTATTGAATTTCTTTCACAAAACAAGGGGATTATTTTTGATCGTGAGACAATTTATGAAAAAGTATGGGGCTTAGATGGTTCTGGCGACAATTCTGTTATTACAGAACATATACGCCGGATAAGAACAAAATTCCTTTCTATAGGCGACAATCCTTATATAGAAACTGTCTGGGGGTGCGGATATAAATGGAAAAAGTAAGGCGAAAAAATTCAAGGCATTATATTGACAACATGAGTATTAAAAATTCGTTTGTTTTTTATGCTCTTATTTCCTTAGTGATTGGTATTGTAATAGGTGTTATATCTATTACTCTTGTAGATGATTACAGAATAAACCTTAACTATAAATATGAGGACATGACAACAAGGTATGATATACCTGAAAATGGTTCATTTACAGCGAAATATAACAAAGACCAAACAGAATACACAATATATAATGCAAGTGAAAAGGAAGTATGTAATTTTGTTGTAGACTATCAAAAGGAACGTCCAGTACAAGAATATATTTATCCTAATCATGTTTCTTACATTGAAGTTTCACCAAAGTTTACTAAACATGATAGAATTGTGGATTCTGCTCTAGGTGTGGTTAATATTGTCACCATTCCTATTGTTCTTTCAATTAGCATGATTCTTTGTGTGACTATCTTTGTAAACCGAAAATTAGTAAGACCCATAAAGTTACTGACGAATGCATACAGAAAAGTCGAAAACAACGAACTGGATTTTACGTTGCCTTACCCTTATAAAGACGAGATGGGGAGGCTGTGTCTTGCATTTGAGAAGATGAAAAATTGTTTATATCAAAACAACCAAAAAATGATACGGCAATTTACTGAACAAAGGAGATTAAATGCTGCTTTTTCACATGATTTACGCACGCCTTTAACAATACTAAAAGGACATACCACAATGTTGTTATCATTTATTCCCAAAGGATTAGTTTCTCAACAGGAGGTACTCGACGAATTATCAACAGTACGCAACAATGTGGAACGGCTTGAAAAATACGTTAGTGCTATGACAAACTTATACCGTTTAGAAGATATAGAAATCGAAAAAGAAAACATAAACTTTGACTTCTTATTAAAAACCTTATCAAATACAACGGAAATGCTCTGTTCTGATATAGAATATACGATTAAAACAAATTGTAATAAACAGCAAACTCTATTTATCAATCTTGAAATTATCATACAAATTTATGAAAACCTGTTGTCTAATAGCATTAGATATGCTAAGTCGATGATAGCTATTGATGTAAATAAACAGGAGGAATTTTTATTGATTACGGTCTCTGACGATGGCTGTGGTTTCAAAAGTACGGATATAGAACGTGTAACATTACCATTTTATAAACCATCGCAAGATACTACGTCTGAACATCTAGGTCTGGGATTAAACATTTGTAAAATATTATGTGAAAGGCATGGAGGTACAATAAAAATTTCAAATAATCATAAGGGGGGAGCCTGTGTTACAGCTTGTATAAAAATTGCATATGTTGATGAAAAATAGACATTTTCCCCATATAATTGCATTAAGCACTTATAAAGGAGGTTTCGATTATGAAAAAAATTATCTGTATTATTTTAATAACTGTCACAAGCATTTTGTCCGGGTGCAATTCAACATCAGATGAAGAAATAATATCATCACAGGATTTCAAAGAGAATTATGAGGTTTCGTCCTATGGAACTGAGGAAAAAATTAATACTTTATCAGATGTTGAGCTTACATCAAGTGAAAAAGAGTATTCTGACTTAGAAAACGCAAAATTTTTTTTAGAAAATAACTCCAACAAAGAGTATCATTATTCTAAAGCCTATTTTGAAATTGAAGCGGAGCAATCAGAAACATGGTATCAATTAACTCAACTTTATGACCCATCAAAAGATAACGAAGATGATGCAGTTATAAATCCCACCGAAAGATTAAGTTTACCATTTGATATTTCCTCGGTTTATGGCGAACTCCCATCAGGGCACTATAGAATAATAGTAAGTATTTCTTATTTCGAATCCCCTAAAGATTGGGATTATGACACTTATTATTTGGCATGTGAATTTACATTAAAATAGTATATCAGAAAGGAAACAAATGGGAACAGCAAAATGGATATACTGTCCTATATGCAAGAATAAAACAAGAACAAAAATCAGAACGGATACTAAGTTGATAAATTTTCCACTGTATTGTCCAAAATGCAAACAGGAAAACCTAATTAATGCCAGCAAATTAAAAATAACAGTAATCAAAGAGCCAGACACTTAGATGCAGAGCCGATAATTCAGAGGATTTCATATCTCATAGATTATCGGCTCATTTTTATTACCTATCACCATATCCCGTATGATTGGCAGGCAAATAAAAATGGAGGAACTAATCTTCCCCCACTTCCTTTGATTTGATGATACCAGCAGCGACGCTCTCCATGACAACCATATCTTTGTCGTCGAAAGTATCAAGCTGTTGTTCCAACTGTCTGCGGCGAGTGCTTTTTACTTTGTCACTGGTCGGCAGGAAAATTTCATCAACAGACACATTAAGTAGAGTTACAAGGTCATAAAACACCTGTAAACTTGGGTGCTGCCCTTTATTCTCAATATTCGTCAGATAGCGTGGGTCAATTTCAATTTTTGCTCCCACCTGTTCACGGGTCAGACCTTGTTTCATCCTTGCCGCTTTGATGGCAAGACCAAAGGCTCTGAAATCGTATTTATCTTCTGTTTTACGCATAATTAATCACCTCACTACATTTTACTGTTCCTAAAGAATTTGTAACAGGTACAGTAAAACGTATTGCAAGGTTTATCAGTTCCTATGAACAGGTAAATAACAATATATGCTGCTTGGCGGTAAAAAAAAACCGTTGTCAGCAGTAATGCTTTTATACGTCCTTTTAGATAGAACGACGGTTCATACAGCCGCCGTTTTATTTTTGTCCAACGGTGGACAAACTACTGGTTGGTTTTGTTTTAGCGGCTTCAGGAGGTAGCCGCATGGAATGCCTATACATTCAACAACATTCGACCATTGGTAGCTTGTTAAAAAAATCCGTTTAACTTTTGCGGATTATATCGCTCTTGTATATGGTTTTTCACATCACATAGCAGGAACAATTTATAAGGCACAAGAACAGCACGTCAGTATTGCTCTTGTGCTTTTTTGCTACTTTAAAAAATTTTTTGATTTTTTTCTGATTCGGGTTACAAATCACCCCTCCGTGTTGAGTGTTAGTGCGGAAAGAGGTAAAAAGCCTTTTCGCTTTAGCAACTTCAACTTGAAAGGAGGTGAGATTATGAAACCTTCTTCATTTGAGAACGCTATAAGACTTCAATTTGACTGTCTGGCTCGTAAGGTGATTGGCAGAACTGTAAAGAACTACAACAAAGAACTTGCCAGACGTGCAAAGCATGAAATATCTTTCTGTGAAATACCAGAGCTGGAATTAAACCAGTTGGGTGTATCGGACGAATACTCGCTTGAATTTACTTCCTTTGATGTGTTCGGTACAGAAGTTCGTGTCTATGATGAGAAATTATGTGAAGCAATCAAAAAATTAAGTGAAAGACGACGCAATGTTGTGTTGATGTTCTACTTTCTGGAATTACCAGACGCAGAAATCGCAGAGATTTTGGATATTTCCAGAAACTCTGTTTATAGAAACAGAATGTGTTCACTAAAGCTCATTAGAGATATGTACGAGGAGGAATTATAACATGATGAAGTCTACAAAAAAGTGTCCTCTATTCTCCACAATCAGTTTAGCTGCTGATGGCGACGAAGTGGCAATAGAGAAAATTTTAAATCACTATGACGCTTACATATCAAAAGCAAGTTTACGCCCGTTCTATGATGAACACGGAAATATGTATATTGTGGTCGATATGGAACTGAAAGGCAGAATTAGAGCTGCCCTTATTAAAGCAATTCTAGGTTTTGAAGTCAGAGTGAAATAAGCGAATATATACGGAGTGTGATACCACCTCATTCCAGCTCCGTTTTACAAGTGTTCTTTGAAAATTGAATAAAGTAATCAGATACGTTTGATATGCGGTGAGCCGACGGACTGGAACGCCATGACCCATGAAAAGGAGGGATAAAGAAGCGAGCGACCACGCCAGTGATCCGTAAGCGACTGTTGGAAAAGTTGCTGCCATGACCCGTATATCAGAATAATGATACACTCGCATGGTGCGGTTCACCCATCAGAATGGGAATGGTGAAATTCCAGTGGAGCTTTCCAAAGCCATCTGATTACTTCTTACTTTATAGACAAATTCTTTCATAATGTACAAGCATTTTTGCATACTTTGTAAATATATTGTAGTGAGGTGGTTCAATGGCAAATGACGCAAAGGTAGTTTGCAAGAATGTTTTTAAAAATTGTGATAAAGCGGCGTTTACAAAAGCATTTACTCTAAAATGGATAGAGTTGATAAATCAATATGAAAAAAATAAAGGAGGGGCAACTCCTGCCAGATGATAGACAAACTATCCTACAAGATGTTATAATAACATTATGTAGAGATAGTTTGTTTCGTCTTCTCAAAAAGGAGAACGAAGCATGATAGAATCAAAATCAAGAGTTGCTATTTATTGCCGCTTATCAGAGGAAGATAGAAACAAACAATCAGAAACAGACGACAGTAACAGTATTCAGAATCAAAAGTCAATGTTACTTCAATACTCATTAGAGCATGGTTGGGAAGTCTACAACATATACAGTGATGATGATTACACTGGTTCTGACAGACGACGACCAGAATTTAACAGGTTGTTGGAGGACGCAAAGAATCGTAAATTTGATATTGTCCTTTGTAAGACACAATCCAGATTTACCAGAGAACTAGAATTAGTGGAAAAATATATCCACGGTCTTTTTCCTATTTGGGGTATTCGCTTCATCAGCATTGTTGATAATGCAGATACCGCTAATAAAGGAAATAAGAAATCAAGACAGATTAACGGTCTGGTGAATGAGTGGTACTTGGAGGATATGTCAGAGAACATTAAAAGCGTTCTCACTGACAGAAGAAAGAACGGACACCATATCGGTGCTTTTGCTCTGTATGGTTACAAAAAAGACCCTGACGTAAAAGGGCATTTGATTATTGATGAAGAAGCTGCGGAAGTTGTCAGAGAAGTTTTTACACTGTTTTCACAGGGATATGGAAAGACCGCCATTGCCCGTATGCTGAATGACAGAGGAATACCAAACCCTACGGAATACAAACGACTTCATGGTTTGCGTTACAAGCAGCCTAAAACGAAAAACAGTACCCTATGGAAATATTTTGCCATATCAGATATGTTGGTGAATGAAATCTATATCGGGAATATGGTTCAAGGGAAATATGGCAGCGTTTCTTATAAGACAAAGCAAAACAAACCCAGACCCAAAGACGAGTGGTACAGAGTTGAGGGTACACATGAGCCGATTATTGACCGTGAGTTATGGGATAGGGTTCAAGCATTGGTAGCTCAAAAGGCAAAACCTTTCACAGTTGGCACAATCGGTTTATTTGCCAGAAAAGCTCGCTGTATGAATTGTGGTTATACAATGCGTTCGTCAAAGAATCATGGTAAGCATTATTTACAATGCTCTAACCGCCATGTAGCAAAGGACGCTTGTATAGGTTCTTTCATTTCAGTAGACAAATTAGAAAAAGCTGTGATTGATGAACTTAATAAGTTATCCGCAGAATATCTTGACAAAGATGAGCTTGAACAAAATGTGCAATTCAACAATGACTTGCGAGGTCAAAAAGAAGCTCTGGAAACGGAGATTGCTGCTTATCAAAAAAAGATTGCGGAATATACAAAAGGAATCCGAGAATTATATTTAGATAAGGTAAAGGGTATTCTTTCCGAACTTGATTACTTGGATTTATCCAAAGACTTCTCAACACAAAAAGAAAGGCTCGAAAAACTGATGATTGATACGCAGAAACAGCTTGATGTTATTAAAAGAAAAATGCTGATTGGCGACAACAGACGACAGTTAATCGAGCAATATACAAATCTTGAACACTTAGACAGGGAAACGGTTGAAAAGCTGATTGATTATGTATTGGTTGGCAAAAAAGACCCTGTAACTAAGGAAGTACCTATTGAAATACATTGGAATTTCTAGGGTTCTCATATCTGGCAGCTAGTATGCCAGATTATCGGGAACTTTCTTTTAAAACCTCAATGTTGTCTTTATACAATCGCACCCTCTGCCGCCATATCTTCAAAAAGATCGGTAAGGGCATCACCTTTGGACTGAAATTCGCAGGCGTTAAAAGGAATACCGCCCGCCGCCTGTGGCCAGATACCACCGGTATGGTCGACATAATATGGTGCAAATCCGGCAGCTTCAAGCTCTTCTGCACTTAAACCTTTGGTGAGCTGCCGGACGATGGATGCGACCATTTCCAGATGCGCTAATTCTTCCGTTCCAATATCCGTAAGCACGCCACATACACGTCTGTCCGGCATGCTGTATCTCTGGGAGAGGTAACGCATGGATGCTCCCATTTCACCGTCTGGTCCGCCATACTGGGACATAATGATCTGTGCAATTTTGGCATTTGGTGTTGTGATATTGATCGGGTACTGCAGTCGTTTTTCATAATTCCACATTATTTACATCCTCCTTCCCATGGCCATGGTTCTGTTGCCCAATTCCAGTGACTGCATGGATCTGCAGTGTCGATGGTCAGCGGACCATATTGGTCAGAGTAGACCTGCAGAGCGTTGCGTCTGATATCCGAGTAATGATGGAATGCTTTGATCGCTTCCACATCATCCGGATGGGTGTCTAAAAAAAGAAGAAGGTCGTCAACAGCGAAGCTTACGGTATTAATGAGGTTAAAAAGCTGTTGGCGGTTCATCTGGTTCATTTGGTTCGTCATCTTCGAAAAGCCCTCCTTCCAAGGAATGGTTTATCTAATTCAGGGAAAATGGTTCCCACCATAAGCCCTTTTTCAATATCATATAACGGTCCAAACTGCTGCCATGGAACGTATGCCATTGCAACGACAAATTCCGGACTCATATCGCGGTTTGATTCGTTTGGACAGACAGGATTCATTCTGTTTTGTGCATTACAGTTTCTCATAGATTCTGTTGCCTTTCTTATTCTTTCTCAATACTTTATGTTCTAAAATTGAAAAGTGTGCATAATAGGACTGCAAAAAATTCCATTTTTGTAGGAAATGACAAAAATGAGAAAAATTATCAAAAACTTTGTAAGCTGCATTGACATAGGAAAATTTGAGCATTAAACTAAGGACAGTTAGGAGATATTAACTGAAAAAAATTATCAATAAACATACAGGAAAGTCCAGTGAGAGTTCCTGTTTATTACGGAGGATAAAATGACGTTAGACAATTTACCACTTGAAACAGAGGCAGTCATTACGACAGTTGGGGGAGAGGGAGCGCTTCGCTGCCGTTTTCTGGATATGGGTCTGATCCCAAAGACAAAAGTTGTTGTAAAAAAAATAGCTCCGATGGGAGATCCGATCGAGATAAGACTCCGCAATTATGAACTGACGATCCGTAAGGAAGATGCAAAAAAGATTGAGGTGTCTATGGAGGAAACAAAAGAATGATATTTGCATTAGCAGGCAATCAGAATTGCGGTAAGACGACTTTATTTAACCAGTTAACCGGATCTAACCAGCATGTGGGAAATTTTCCGGGAGTGACAGTAGATCAGAAAATAGGTGAGATCCGCTCGGTAAAGAATTGTTCCGTTGTGGATCTGCCGGGAATTTATTCAATCCGCCCATATACCAATGAGGAGATCGTGACAAGAGATTTTATCCTGAATGAGAAACCGGACGGTATTATCAATATTGTGGACGCCACCAATATCGAGAGAAATCTCTATCTGACGCTGCAGCTTTTAGAGATGCATATTCCAATGGTTCTGGCTTTGAATATGATGGACGAGGTCAGAGGAAATGGTGGATCTATTGATTACAGGCAAATGTCGGAGGAACTTGGAATCCCGGTAATCCCGATCAGTGCAGCAAAGGATGAGGGAATCGAAGATCTGATCAAAGCCACTGTCGAGGTCGGTAAGAAAAAGATTCTTCCAAAGGTCATGGATTTCTGCGAGCAGGGACCTGTGCACCGTTGTATCCACGCAGTATCGCATCAGGTGGAGGACCATGCAGCTAATATTGGCATGTCTCCGCGATTTGCAGCGACAAAGATTGTGGAGAATGACGAGAATATTATCAATAAGTTAGAGCTTTCCCAGAATGAGCTGGAAATGATGGAACACAGTATCGAAGAGATGGAAAAAGACTGTGGATTAGACCGGAATGCTGCTTTGGCAGATATGAGATACACCTTTATCGAAAAAGTATGTAATAAGACGGTCAAGAAATGTCATGAGAGTAAGGAACATATCAGAAGTATGAAGATTGACAGGGTTTTAACAGATAAATACCTTGCAATCCCGATGTTTTTACTGATCATGTTTGCAATTTTCTGGCTGACCTTTAACGTGATCGGATCATTTTTAAGTGATCTGTTAACAATGGGAATCGATGCGTTTACTGCAATGTGTGACAGGGCACTGACTGCTTACGGAATGAATCCGGTGGTACACAGCCTTCTGATCGATGGTGTGTTTGCAGGTGTGGGAAGTGTGTTGAGTTTCCTCCCGATTATCGTAGTATTGTTTTTCTTCCTGTCTATTCTGGAAGATTCCGGTTATATGGCGCGAGTTGCATTTGTCATGGATAAACCGTTAAGAAAAATTGGTTTGTCCGGCAGAAGTTTTGTGCCAATGCTGATCGGATTTGGATGTACTGTCCCGGCAGTTATGGCGACAAGAACATTGTCATCCGAGCGTGACAGAAATATGACGATCATGCTGACTCCGTTTATGAGCTGTTCCGCAAAGATACCAATTTATACCGTGTTTGCCGCAGCATTTTTCCCGGGAAAAGAAGCACTTGTAATGATCCTTCTCTATGCTGCCGGAATCATAGTTGGAATTATTTCGGCGCTTGTGCTGAACCATACGGCATTTCGTGGAAATCCGATCCCGTTTGTGATGGAACTTCCGAATTACCGTTTTCCTTCCGCAAAGAGTGTATTCCAGTTGATGTGGGATAAGGCAAAAGATTTTATCCAGAGAGCGTTTACCGTTATTTTTGTGGCAACGATCATTATCTGGTTCTTACAGACCTTTGACACCAGATTGAACGTTGTGGCAGACAGCAGCAACAGTCTGCTTGCATTGGTAGGAAGATGGATCGCACCTGTTTTTGCACCGCTTGGGTTCTCTGACTGGAGAGTTTCTACCGCACTCATCACCGGATTTACTGCAAAAGAAGCGGTAGTCAGTACATTGAGTGTCCTCACAGGAACTGCAACATCGAACCTGAGTGCCGTATTAAGCGATATGTTTTCCGGTGTGTCTGTTGTGAGCTTTTTGGTATTTACCTTATTGTATACACCTTGCGTGGCGGCAATTGCAGCGGTAAAACGTGAGATGGGAAGTGGATTAAAGGCAGCTTTGGTAGTCGTTTTACAATGTCTGGTTGCATGGGTAGTCGCATTGCTTGTTTATCAGGTCGGAGGATTATTATTGTAATGAAAATTGGAGATTATATCGTCCTTGGTGTGATCTTACTCTGGCTGGTGCTCGCTTTTTGCTGGATGCACAGACAGAAGAAGAGAGGCAACTGCATTGGATGCAGTGGCTGTGCAGGGAAAAACTGCAAAAAATGTGAAAAAAATGACGGCGATGGAATGTAAACCGTGCCTTGTCAGAATGAAAAATATATTATATAATAGCCTGTAGCGACTAAAAATAGCTGCAGGCTATTTTTTACAGGACAATAGAGCGGATGAAAACAAGTCAGTCTATTGGATAGAAAACGTAAGGTTTTATCAAAAAACCAGAAAGAGGAGATTTATGAGTAAAGTTAGAACAAGATTTGCACCAAGCCCAACAGGTAGAATGCATGTTGGAAATTTACGTTCTGCATTATATGAGTTTTTAATTGCAAAGCATGAGGGCGGAGACTTTATGCTTCGTATTGAGGATACCGATCAGGAACGTTTCGTAGAGGGCGCGGTAGATATCATTTATCGTACATTGGCTGAGACAGGCTTAGTCCATGATGAAGGTCCGGATAAGGATGGCGGTTATGGACCATACGTCCAGAGTGAGCGTATGAAAACCGGAATCTACATGAAATACGCAAAAGAATTAGTAGAAAAGGGTGAGGCTTATTACTGTTTCTGTGATAAAGAACGCCTTTCTACTTTAAAGACAGAGGTTGTAGAGGGAAAAGAGATCATGATCTATGACAAACACTGTCTGTCTTTATCCAAGGAGGAAGTGGAAGCAAACCTTGCTGCCGGAAAACCATTTGTGATCCGTCAGAATATTCCAAATGAAGGAACTACGACCTTCCATGATGAATTATACGGAGACATCACAGTGGAGAACGCAGAGCTTGACGATATGATCCTGATCAAATCAGACGGATATCCAACTTACAACTTTGCCAACGTTGTCGATGATCACACCATGAATATTACACATGTAGTAAGAGGAAATGAGTACCTTTCTTCCTCTCCAAAATATCAGAGATTATACGATGCATTTGGCTGGAAATCACCTGTTTATATCCATCTGCCACTGATCACAGACGAGAACCACAAGAAGCTGTCTAAGAGAAGCGGACATTCCTCTTTTGAAGATCTGATCGAGCAGGGATTCTTAACAGAAGCAGTTGTCAATTATATTGCACTTTTAGGATGGAGCCCGGAAGATAACCGCGAGATCTTTACCTTAGATGAACTGATCAAAGAATTCGATTACCACAGAATCAGCAAATCACCGGCAGTATTTGACTACACCAAGTTAAAATGGATGAATGGTGAATACATTAAGGCAATGGATTTTGACAAGTTCTATGAGAGAGCACTTCCATATATCAAGGCAGTTATTACGAAAGACCTTGACTTTAAGAAGATCGCAGCTATGGTAAAAACAAGGATCGAAGTGTTCCCGGATATTGCAGAACATATTGATTTCTTCGAAAAATTACCAGAGTACGATGTTGCAATGTATACACACAAGAAGATGAAGACAAATGCAGAGACATCTTTAGAAGTTTTAACGGAAATTCTGCCAAGATTAGAGGCGCAGGAGGACTATAGCAACGACGCACTTTATGCAATGCTCTGTGAGTATGTTGCAGAAAAGGGTGTCAAGAACGGATACGTTATGTGGCCAATCCGTACCGCTGTCTCCGGAAAACAGATGACACCGGGCGGTGCAACCGAATTAATGGAGATTCTTGGAAAAGAAGAATCCATTGCACGTATCAAAAAAGGTATTGAATTACTCAGCAAATAAAAGGGTATTTATGGAAAAAAGATACAATGATTCCCAGGTGAAGGCAATCGGACATTTTAACGGTCCGTGCCTTACCCTGGCAGGTCCAGGCTCCGGAAAGACAGCGGTCATTACGGAGCGGACAAAAAACCTGATCACAAAATATCATGTGAATCCGTCCAATATTTTAGTGATTACTTTTACAAAAGCGGCAGCAGTGGAAATGAAGACCCGTTTCTTAAGTCTGATGGGAAACGGTTCGTATCCGGTCACATTTGGAACATTCCACGCCGTTTATTTTAGCATTTTAAAGCATGCATACAATTACAATGCAAATAATATCGTCCGGGAAGAACAAAAGTATGCGCTTATGCGTGAACTTGTCCAAAAACACCGTCTTGAGTATGAGGATGAAACGGAATTTGTATCATCCATTCTTGGAGAGATCAGTATGGTAAAAAATACAGGAGTCTCCATCGAACATTACTATTCCACGAACTGTGCTGAAAATATATTTCGAAGAATTTATGGAGAATATCATGAATATCTGCATCAGCATAAACTGATCGATTTTGATGATATGCTCGTTTATACTTATGAGCTTTTCAGGGAGCGAAAAGATATTTTATCGGCATGGCAGAGAAAGTTTCAGTACATCCTTATTGATGAGTTTCAGGACATTAACAAGATACAGTTTGATATTGTTAAAATGCTTGCAGCACCGGAAAATAATCTGTTTGTCGTGGGAGATGATGACCAGTCCATCTATCGTTTCCGTGGGGCAAGACCGGAGCTTATGTTGCATTTTAAAGACGATTATCCGGAGGCAGAGCAGATTTTACTGGATACCAATTACCGTTCACAAAAAGAGATCGTGGAGGCATCACTCCGTCTGATCGGATGTAATAAGGAACGTTTCCAAAAGAAGATTCAGGCGAACCAGGAGGCAGGAGAACCGGTTGAGTATGCAGTGTTTAAAAGCCAGAGGGAAGAGATCGCCAAAATTATCTGGGATATACAGGCGCATATGGACAGAGGCGGCAGATACGAAGATTTTGCCATTCTTTTCCGGACGAATACGCAGCCGCAGATGCTGATGGAAAAGCTGCTGGAATACAACATTCCATTCCGTATGAAGGATAATGTTCCAAATCTTTATGAACACTGGATTGCGAAGGATATCATTGCATACATGAAAATTGCGATGGGAAGCCGTTACCGGAAAGATTTCTTAAAAATCATGAACCGCCCGAAACGCTATATCAGCAGGGACTCTCTGGACGAAGAAACGGTAGCGTTTGATGTCTGGGAGTGGTTTTACGAGGATAAACCGTGGGTGGCAGAGCGCATCCAGCGGCTGGAGTACGATATTAAAATGCTCTCAACTATGAGCCCTTATGCGGCGATCAATTATATCCGCCGTGGGATTGGCTATGATGAATTCTGTGTGGAGTATGCAGATTACCGCAGAATGAATGTGGAGGATCTCTATGAGGTACTTGAGGAGTTACAGAACAGTGCGAAGGGATTCGACACTTATAATGACTGGTTTGAGCATATCGAAAACTATACGGCGGAACTGGAAAAGATTTATAGACAGCAGAATCAGAACCCGGAGAGCGTTGCACTTGCCACACTACACAGTTCAAAAGGCTTAGAATATGACAATGTCTACATTATCGATGTGAATGAAGGAATTATGCCTTATAAAAAGGCTGTGCTTGACAATGAAGTGGAGGAGGAGCGGCGGATGTTCTATGTGGGAATGACGCGCGCAAAAAAGAAGCTGCATCTCTATTCCATTGAACAGTTGAATCACAAAAATACAGACATTTCCAGATTCATAAGAGAATCACAGAAAAAATAAAATTATACACAAAAAAAGAACTGATGTGCAACTTCCAAAAAGCGCATCAGTTCTTTTTTGCTTAATCGTCTAAATCTTCAAATTCTGCCTCGTCAAGCAGTTCATCGAAGCGGTCAGATACGACTTCGTACTCCTCGTTATCCTCAATATTCTCCAGGGAAGGATTTCCCTCTGCATCCTCAGAATAGCGGTAGATAAATACTTCGCCGTCCTCATTTGGCTGCTCGTCCTCATCTACAGGAAGAAGTGCGATATAATCGCGGCCATCTGCCTCAAAGATGGTAAGAATCTGGCATTCCATGGAACTGCCGTCATCTAAGTCAAGTGTTACGAACATGTCTTCATCGTCTAAGTTGTTGAACTTGTTTTTCTCTGCCATTGGGCACCTCTTTCATTCATATTATTAGATAATAGCCTGGACATACAGATCCAGACGACTCTCCAGATTAACGAAGTTACCATTGTCAAGCTGGATGGTCGGGCGTGTAAGCTTCTTGTTGATCAGCACGATCTTTCCCGAAGATCCGTCACTTAACAATACTTCATTGTTGATATAAGTATTAGCAATATGATCGAGAAAAGTCAAGATATATTTTGGATTAAATTGTGTCAATCCCTCTTTTTCAAACATTGCGATCACTTCAAACGGGCACAGACCATCACGGTAACAGCGGTTGGCTGTCATGGCATCATAGACATCTGCAATGGATACGATGGATGTGAAATCATCAATCTCGCTGCCGGTAAGTCCTAAAGGGTATCCTTTTCCATCGAATCGTTCATGGTGTAAGAGAACGGCATTTTTGATACGCTGGTCGATGTCAAGGTTTTTGACCAGATTGTAGCCGATCACCGGATGTTTTTTGATCTCTTCGTATTCGGAATCTGTAAGCTTTCCGGGCTTTCCAATGATCTCATTTGGAATTTTGGATTTCCCGATATCGTGCAGCAGACCACAGAGGGTCAGGGTGTCCATATCCTTCTCGGAAAAATTCTTCCATTTGCCGATCAGACGGCAGATCAGTGCGACGTTGACACTGTGCGCATAGGTGGAATCATCGATCTGTCTCATATTGTGCAGCATATCGAACATGGAGATCGTAGTACTGTTTTCCCCAAAGAGCGTCAGAGTTTCATCCAGAAGCTGATCTACATTGAGATCCTCGTCATTGACGATAAAGTTATTGATATTTTCCTTCATAAAGGAAACTTTTTTTGTATAATTTGTTTTAAATCTTTGAAATTCCGGGCTTCTGCGGATACGTTGGGAATAAGTTTCCAAACGTTGTGCAGTCATGGTGCTTGAATTGCGGTCACCATGATTTTCAGGGAAAATGCTGACAGAAGCAATCTGATAGAACTTTAAGTGTTCGATCAGCTGCAATGTAACAGGAGTATTCTGTTTTGCAAGACATTGCCCATGATAGGAAAAGACATCTTCACTGATGACCATGCCCGGTTTCAGGTTATTAATTGAAACGATTTTCATAAAGCACCTTTCCGTCCTATATTTAGCATTAAAATTCTAGCATAAATTTTTCCTGTTGTGTAGATAAAAAATTCATGAAATGCAAAAAAACATTCTTCTATACAAAGTTATCGGTTAAAGGTATAATAATATTATATGTCGTAACATTTTTTTGAAAAAATACAAGGCTGGTGACAGAATGAACTATACAGTGACAGAAGGTAATTATTTGAGATTTGGATTGCAGAGCGTAAAAGATGGTGTCATTTTTACCTTTGCAGGAGAAAAAGAAGATGTGTGTGCAGTCATATTATATGACAGATCCTTAAAGGTCGCCGGCAGGGTGGAGGCTCCGGCTGCATTTTGCAGAGGGGCAGTCAGATCTATTTACATACATGGGTTGAAAGCAGATCATTTATTATATAATTATGAGATCAATGGAGAGACAGTGCCGGATCCCTATGCATCAAAGATTGCAGGAAGAGAAAAGTGGGATGACGAGAGAAGGGCAGAATGTGATTTCTTAGTCTGTGGCAGTTTTGAAGAAAAAGAATATGAATGGCAGAGTGCGTACTGCCCGGAGATCCCGAAAAACGAAATGGTCATGTACAAGCTTCATGTCCGGGGATTTTCCATGGATTCCGGGAAAAAGGGAAAAATGCGTGGGACATTTGCGGCAGTTGAGGAGCGGATTCCCTATCTGAAAGCGTTGGGCGTGACGACGGTGGAGCTGATGCCGGTCTATGAGTTTGAGGAGATTGAGATCCCGAAGAAACAAAAACTTCCGGGGTATATACCACAGGGCAGTCTGCCGGAAAAGGGTTCTGTGACAGAGAAAGAAAAACGGAAAGTCAATTACTGGGGATATGCGAAGGGATCCTATTTTGCGCCGAAAGCCTCTTATGGGTATAGTAAAAATGTGACACGGGAATTGAAACATCTGATTGATACACTGCATCAGAATCAGATGGAGTGCGTGATGGAGATGTATTTTGAGCAGGAGGAGAATCAGAACCTGATTCTGGACGCACTTCGTTACTGGGCAACTGAATTTCGTGCAGATGGTTTTCATCTGATCGGGGAAAATGTGCCGATCACTGCAATCGCCCAGGATTTATACCTGCGGAGAAGCAAGATCTTTTATCAGTATATCCCGGAACAGTTGTGGAAGGAGAAGGAACACTATCCACATCTGTTTGTATACAATGACGAGTATCTTTATACGGGAAGAAAATTGTTAAATCATCAGGGCGGAAGCCTTTTTGAATTTGGCAATCAGCAGAAGAAACAGAACAAAACAGTCGGTTTTGTCAATTTTATGGCAAACAATAATGGCTTTACGCTGGCAGATCTTTTTTCCTATTGTGAGAAACACAATGAGGCAAACGGCGAAGAAAATACAGACGGTTCAAATTATAATTTCAGCATCAACTGTGGCACAGAGGGTAAAACTTCAAGAAAGTATGTGAAGGAACTTCGAAGAAAACACTTATATATGGCGTTGTCCATGGTGTTTTTTGCACAGGGAGTGCCGCTGCTCCTTGCAGGGGATGAGGCACTGAATTCCCAACAGGGCAATAATAATGCATATTGTCAGGATAACAAAACCGGGTGGATCAACTGGAAGAAGAGTGCAGGCATGGAGGCGCTGCAGGAGTTTGTACAAAAACTTGCAGCATTCCGTAAGGCACATCCTGTGATCCGCAAAGCCGAACCGATGCATCTGAATGATTATCAGCATAAAGGCTGTCCGGATCTGTCTTATCACTCGGACAATGCATGGACAGCAGGACTCCCGGAAGAAAAGGGAGCATTTGGTGTGATGTACTGTGGGGATTATGCCGTGAATGATGCTGGTGAGCCGGATGATATGGTCTATATTGGCTATAATTTCCATACCGGAGTGAATGAACTTGCCCTGCCGAAGCTTGCCGGGAAGAAGAAATGGTATGTAGTCATGGACACCGCAGAACAGGAACATGCTTTCCTGCCAGAGGAAAAACTGGCGGAAAACCAGCACAGGATCACGGTCAGACCGCAGTCTGTCGTTTTATTACTTGGAAAATAGGAAGTCAGGGAAATGAATATTTGGAAACATTTTTGCACGATCAACCATCATAAAATACTTGTGATGAGAGGGTGCTTTCAGGTTGGACTGATCAGGCAGGGACTGCTTCACGATCTTTCAAAATACAGTCCGACCGAGTTTATCGTAGGATGTAAATACTATCAGGGCAATATGAGCCCGAACAATGCAGAGCGTGAGGCGGTTGGTTATTCTTCCGCCTGGCTGCATCACAAGGGAAGAAATAAACATCATCTGGAGTACTGGATTGATTATGGAATACCGGATAAAGAAGGACCGCATAAAGGGGAACACAAAGGTCTCTGTGGCATGAAGATGCCAGTCAATTATGTGGTGGAAATGTATATAGACCGCGTAGCGGCATCGAAGAACTACCAGAAAGAAAAGTACCGGGACGACAGTGCTTTAGCATATTATATGAACGGACGGCAATTTCATGTGCTCCATGATGATACGAGAGCATTGTTAGAACTTCTGTTGGAAATGCTTGCAATAAAAGGTGAAAAAGCAACGAACCGCTTTATCCGGGAAGAGGTTCTCTCCCATAAAATCCCGTATGAGAAAGAACCGTTACTGCAATTGAAAGAACAGTTAGAAAAAGGATCATAATATCATTTCAGGAAAAAGAGCCTGCATATCTTCCGGCAAAGGAGCAGTGAACACCAGCGGTTTCTTTGTGACCGGGTGGGTGAAACGAAGCCGGTAAGAGTGCAGAGCCTGTCTGTTTATCTTTGTAAAATCAGGATTGTATAAAAAATCACCGATCAATGGATGCCCGATAGATTTCATATGAACGCGGATCTGATGGGTACGTCCGGTCTCTAATTTCAGGGAGATCAGGGAAAGACCGTTTTGATAGGCAAGTCTTTTATAATGCGTGATGGCAGTTTCACCGTGAAGCACATCGATCTGCCGTTCTATCGTGGAACCTTCTTTCCGCCCGATCGGAGCGTTGACCGTCCCCTCATCCTCTGTGAAACCTTTCACAATGGCAAGATATTCCCTGCTTATGCCCCGGACTGACACCTCGCTGTTTAATATTGCGGAACTGATGAGATGTTTGGCAAGGATGGTGAGCCCGGTGGTGTCCCGGTCTAAGCGGTTGACACAGCGGAACGTATAAGGAATGCCCTGTGTCTGGTAATAATGGCAGACAGCGTTGGCGAGTGTGTTGTCATAATTGTTCATGGAAGGATGGATTGGCATATCGGCTGGTTTGTTTACCACTAAAATGTCCTCATCTTCATAACAGATGGAGAGAGGGAGATTGGTGGCAACAATATTTTCAGAGCCTTCCGTTTCCTCAAAATGGATAAAAAGACAATCCCCGTCGTTAAGCCTTGTACTCATATATTCCCATTTTCCATTTAAGAGAATGCTTTCCGGGATCTTTTTTAACTGCACGGTCACGGCATGGGAAAAACCCTGCTTTTTCAGATAGTCAGAGATGGTCACACCATTGTCCTGTGCGGTTATGTTATATTCTAAATCACGTGTCATAATCGTTCCTTTCCTAAGACCATAAAACGATTATAGCGAAAAGCATGAAAAATTAAAAGAGGAAAAGCACGGAGAACTTGCCCTAAACATAAGATGTATCAAGAAAGCTTTTAAGGTGCGTTTTGAAAACATTTTTATCTCCGTTGACGATGGAACAGGAAAGCGAATGTCTGAAGAAAATGAAAAATGGTGACCTTGAGGCGAGAAACGAGCTGATCGAGCGCAATATGCGGCTGGTTGCCCATGTGGCAAAAAAATACCAGAACCCGGAGGATGAGATGGAGGATCTGATCTCCATCGGGATCATTGGACTGATCAAGGCAGTGGAAACATACAAAGAGGATTATGGGAGCAGGCTTGCGACCTATGCGGCAAGGTGTATTGACAATGAACTATTAATGCATTTCCGGGCAAAAAAGAAGACGTCGAAAGAAGTTTCCCTGTATGAGCCGATTGGAACTGATAAAGAGGGTAACCAGATCCAGCTTTTGGATGTTGTGGTCAGCGAGGACGAGGATGTTGTGGAATTGCTGGAACAGGATCGCAAAGTCAGACGGCTGAATGAAATTATTCCGCAGACATTGTCCGGAAGGGAATTGTTTATTATCATAAACCGTTACGGACTCTATGGGAAAAAGACAATGACACAGAGGGAGATCGCAAGAAAACTTGGGATTTCCAGATCCTATGTTTCGAGGATCGAAAAGAGGGCGATCGAAAAACTCAGGCAGGCATTTTAGGTGTATTATAATATAGAAGAAATATTGTAAAATCTGGAAAATGTGCTATACTAAAACTGCATCTGGCAGATGTATGAGGGCTTCTGCCGGATGTCGGAATCTTTTTTTATCAGAATCATTGCAGGATTCCCTGCGGTATCCACAGAGTATTTTCGAATACATTTATTTTTGATGCAGAAAACGAGGGAAAGGAAGGTTATTTGTATAGTTTAGTAACAACCTCGATCATTCAGGGGATCAAGAGCATCCCGGTCTATGTGGAGGCGGATGTCTCAGATGGCATGCCGCTTTTTGAGATGGTCGGGTCACTTTCGCCTGAGGTAAAAGAATCCAAAGAGCGTGTGCGCACAGCACTGAAAAATACAGGGTATATTCTGCCGCCAAAACGTATCACGATCAATTTTATCCCTGCCAATATCAGAAAGACCGGATCAGGCTTCGACCTTCCGGTTGTTGCCGCAGTGCTTTGTGCCATTGGCATTGTGCCGGAGGAAGCGTTAAAGAACACGATGGTCGTGGGTGAGATCAGCTTGAGCGGGGAGGTAAAGCCCGTCAATGGAATACTGCCTATGGTGGCAGAGGCAAAGGAACGCGGCGTCACACGTTGTATCGTACCGGCGGAGAATCAGACAGAGGCGCTGCTTGTAAAAGAGATAGAAATTTTTGCGGTGCAGAGTATTGCAGAAATGATACATATTTTAAACGGGGGCACATACATTGAAAAAGAAATAGGAAAAGCAGTGGAAAAAACGATCCGGCTGCTCGATTTTTCGGATATCCAGGGGCAGCATTTTGTAAAGAGAGCCTGTGAGGTAGCAGTGAGCGGTATGCACAATCTGCTGATGATAGGACCACCCGGTGCCGGTAAGACTATGACGGCAATGCGGATACCGACAATCCTTCCACCGCTTGATGAAAAAGAGCAGATGGAGCTTTCGAAAATTTACAGTGTATCCGGACAGTTTCAATTACGGGAACAATTAATGGAGGAACGTCCGTTCCGCTGTCCACACCATACGATCACGATGCAGGGATTAGTGGGTGGTGGACTGATCCCAAAGCCGGGAGAAATCTCTCTGGCACACAAGGGCGTTTTATTTTTGGATGAATTGCCGGAATTTAAGCAAAATACCATTGAGATATTAAGACAGCCGATGGAGGAAAAGGAAGTGCGTTTAGTGCGCGTGAACGGCACGTATGAATATCCGGCTGATTTTATCCTTGTGGCAGCCATGAATCCCTGCAAATGCGGTTATTATCCCGATATGCAGAAATGCAGATGCACGGCTGCTTCCATTGAACGCTATATCAACCGTATCAGTCAGCCGCTCTTAGACCGCATTGACATCTGTGTGGAGACTCCGCAGATTAAATTTGAAGAGCTGAGCGGAACGAAAAAAGAGGAATGTTCCGATACAATCCGGGAACGTGTGATTGAAGTGCATGCGATCCAGAAAAAACGTTATCAGAAAGAAGATTTTCAGTTTAACAGCCAGATTCCGGCTGCACGGATTGCAGAATACTGTGCTCTGTCGAAAGATCAGGAAAAATATATGAAGAAAATTTACAAACAGTTAAATCTGACTGCCCGGTCTTATCATAAAATTTTAAAGGTTGCGCGGACTCTGGCAGATATGGACGGCTCTGAAAACATTCTGGATGCGCATTTGAATGAGGCAGTCTGCTATCGCAATATTGATAAAAGATTCTGGAGGGATTCGTTATGAAATATCAGTACTGGCTTTCGAATATTCCGGGTGTCGGCTGTAAGACGATCCACCGCCTTTTGGGACAGGCAGGTTCTGCGGAAGAAATTTATTTTCTGAAAAAAGAGCAGTTAGAAAAGCTCTCCGGGCTGTCTGACCGCCAGGTGCATGCGATCACTGACCGGAAGAAAAACTGGGATCTGGAAGAAAAATATGCTGCGCTGGGAGAAAGCGGGATCTCTTTTTTATCCTGCGAGATGGAGTCATATCCCAGGCAGCTCAGGAATATCGTGGATGCACCATACAGTTTATATATCAAAGGGAAAATGCCTGATTTCTCAAAAAGAAGAGTGGCGGTCGTCGGGGCGAGAATGTGTTCGGAATACGGAAAGGCAATGGCAGAACAGATCGGTGAAAAACTGGCGTTTTGCGGGGCAGAGGTTTTAAGCGGCATGGCAAGAGGAATTGATGCTTACGGACATATCGGGGCATTAAAAGCGGGAGGAAACACCTATGCGGTGCTGGGGTGTGGCGTAAACATCTGTTACCCGCGGACGAATCAGAAATTATATGAGGATATTCTTTCACATGGAGGGATTATCTCTGAGTATCCGCCGGAGACTGAGCCGATTGCACAGTTGTTTCCTGCAAGAAACCGGATCATATCAGCCCTCTCTGATGTAGTCGTGATCGTGGAGGCAAAAGAGCGGAGTGGTTCCCTGATCACAGCTGATTTTGCGCTGGAGCAGGGAAAGGATATTTATGCAGTTCCGGGGCGTGTGACAGATTCCTTAAGCATGGGCTGCAATAACCTGATCCGGCAGGGGGCGGGCATTATAAACAGCGTAGAAGATTTTGTAAAAGATCTTGAATTGTATGCGTGTAATGACACAACTCAAGAAAATTTTAACAAATTATTACTTGAAAAAGATGAAAGCTTGGTGTATGCTTGTTTGAGTTTACGACCGAAAAGTATGGAAGAACTTTTGAAAAAGACAGGATTTGCAATGCCTCAGATGGCAGATATCCTGCAGAGACTGATTCAGAAGGACTTTATCACGGAATCTTTTAAAAATTATTATATACGCAAAATCTGAAAGTAAGGAGACAGTTGAATGGCTAAGTACCTGGTTATCGTGGAATCACCGGCAAAGGTGAAGACAATTAAAAAATTTCTGGGAAAAAATTATGAGGTTGCAGCATCAAACGGACATGTGCGCGATCTCCCAAAGAGTCAGCTTGGGGTTGATGTGGAACATGATTTTGAACCGAAGTACATTACTATCCGAGGAAAAGGAGATATCCTTGCAAATCTTCGCAAAGAAGTGAAAAAAGCAGATAAAGTGTATCTCGCAACTGACCCGGACCGTGAGGGTGAAGCGATTTCCTGGCATCTTAGCAAGGCATTAAAACTGGAAGGCAAAGATGTCAACCGAATCAGTTTCAATGAGATTACGCAGAGTGCGGTGAAAGCGTCTTTGAAACAGCCGAGAGACATTGACATGAACCTTGTGAATGCGCAGCAGGCGAGACGTATCTTAGACCGTATGGTTGGTTATAAGATCAGTCCGCTGCTCTGGGCAAAAGTAAAACGTGGCTTAAGTGCCGGACGTGTGCAGTCGGTTGCACTTCGCATCATCTGTGACCGCGAGGAGGAGATCAACGCTTTTATTCCGGAAGAATACTGGACACTTGACGCAGAATTAAAGATCGCAGGTGAGAAAAAACCTTTGCTTGCAAAGTTCTACGGAGACAGCGAGAGCAAGATGAATATCTCTTCGAGGGAGGAGATGGACCGCGTGATGGCAGAAATCTCCAAAGAGACATTTAAAGTGATCGAGGTAAAAAAGGGCGAGCGTGTGAAAAAAGCACCGCTTCCATTTACGACCAGTACTCTGCAGCAGGAGGCATCCAAAGCGCTGAACTTCCCAATCTCAAAGACGATGAGAATCGCCCAGCAGCTCTATGAAGGTGTGGATGTGAAGGGGCAGGGAACGGTCGGTCTTATCACTTACCTGCGTACAGACTCTGTCCGCATTTCCGAGGAAGCAGATGCACAGGCACATGAGTACATCGGAAAAAATTACGGTGAAAATTATCTTGCAACACAGACAACTGCCAAAAAGTCCGGCGCAAAGATCCAGGATGCACATGAGGCCATCCGTCCATCCGATATCAATCGTACACCGGCAATGGTAAAAGATTCCCTTTCCAGAGATCAGTTTCGCCTGTATCAGCTGATCTGGAAACGTTTTGCAGCAAGCCGTATGGCATCTGCGGTATATGAGACGACCAACGTGAAGATCGGTGCCGGAAATTACCGGTTTACAGTATCAGCATCCAAGATCGCATTTGATGGATTTATGTCTGTATATACCAGTGAGGATGACGAAAAGGCAGAAAATAATGTGCTGCTGAAGTCGATCGATGAGAGTACGGAACTTTCTTTGGAAAAGCTTGATGAAAAACAGCATTTTACCCAGCCGCCGGCGCACTATACAGAGGCGTCTCTGGTCAAGACATTAGAGGAACTTGGAATCGGACGTCCGAGTACCTATTCCCCGACCATTACAACGATTCTTGCAAGACGCTATATTGTAAAGGAAAATAAGAACATTTACGTGACAGAACTCGGCGAAGTGGTAAATCAGATCATGAAGGAATCTTTCCCGTCTATCGTGGATGAACATTTCACGGCAAACATGGAGAGCCTGCTCGACAGTGTCGGCGAGGGAACTGTTAACTGGAAAACGGTTATAGAGAACTTTTATCCGGATCTTGAAAAAGCAGTCGAGGCTGCGGAAAAAGATCTTGAGAAGGTCAAAATTGAGGATGAAGTGACCGACGTGGTCTGCGATGTCTGTGGCAGAAATATGGTCGTGAAATATGGACCGCATGGTAAGTTCCTTGCCTGCCCTGGATTCCCGGAATGCCGCAACACAAAACCTTATCTGGAAAAAATCGGCGTCAAATGTCCGAAATGCGGCAAAGAGATCGTACTCAAAAAGACCAAGAAGGGCAGAAAGTATTACGGCTGTGAGAATAACCCGGAATGTGACTTTATGAGCTGGTCACGTCCGGTAGAAGAGAAATGCCCGAAATGCGGCGGCTATATGGTTGTGAAAGGCAGTAAAATTGTCTGCGCAGACGAGCAGTGTGGTTATGTGACAGAGAAGAAAGAAAAAAATCAGGAATAATTTGAATATATTGAATTTTCTGAATAAATGTGCTAAAATACAAAATGTCATAAAAAACCAGCAAAAAATTATGGGAGGCTGTCAAATGAGCGTTCAATTGTTAGATAAAACAAGAAAAATCAATAAATTGCTGCATAACAACAATTCGTCAAAAGTGGTATTTAATGATATCTGTGATGTGCTTAAGGATATTTTAAACTCTAACATTCTTGTGATCAGTAAAAAGGGAAAAGTATTAGGAACCGGTCTGACGGATGGTGTGGAAGAGATCCGGGAGCTGATCGTGGATGAGGTTGGCGGATTTATCGATCCATTGCTGAATGAACGTTTACTTGGAATCCTGTCCACAAAAGAGAATGTCAATCTCGAGACGTTGGGATTTGTGAATGACATTAAGAAGTATACTGCGATCATAACGCCGATCGACATTGCGGGAGAGCGGCTCGGAACACTGTTTGTGTACCGGGAGAATGATCCTTATGATATTGATGATATTATTTTGAGTGAATATGGGACAACTGTGGTGGGTCTTGAGATGATGCGTTCGGTGAATGAAGAGAACGCTGAGGAGACAAGAAAGGTCCAGATCGTAAAATCTGCGATCAGCACGCTTTCTTTTTCAGAACTGGAAGCCATCACCCACATTTTTGAGGAGATGGATGGCAAAGAGGGAATTCTTGTTGCAAGTAAGATCGCAGACCGTGTAGGGATCACAAGATCTGTGATCGTCAATGCACTTCGCAAGTTTGAGAGCGCAGGAGTGATCGAATCAAGATCTTCCGGCATGAAGGGAACCTACATCAAAGTTCTGAATGACGTTGTCTTTGATGAACTGGAACAGATCAAGAAAGAAAATAACATAAAATAAAGGAATTTACGCAAAAAAGGGATTTTATAGCTTGCTATAGAGTCCTTTTTTTCACATTAAGCAGGAATTGTCAGGGAAGATGGGAACACAGATCGAAAAAACAAAGCACCATATTGTGCCTGACCGTCAAAAATCTACAAGATATGTCAAAAATGGTAAAAAAAGACTTGTGTTTTTTGATTTATTCTTTATAATAAAACTAGGTTACTGTTGAATTATGTAAATTGGAAGGGGAATGTGTCATGATTACTACGAACGCATTTGACTATATCAATGTGTTGGATAAAGCGGCGGATGCAAGCTGGCTTCGTGAGACTGCGATTATGAATAATCTTGCGAACACAAATACGCCGGGATATAAGAGACAGGAAGTGGATTTTGAGTCTGTACTTCAGAGAGAATTAGGCCACTCCAAATACACAACGCTGGACAAGAAAATCCGTTCCTTAAATGCGGATCTTTCCGGTCTGAATGTATCTACCTATACAGACTCATCAAATTATTCTTACCGTCTGGACCGGAACAACGTGGATCCGGATACCGAGAATGTGGAACTGGCATCGGAGACGATCCGTTATCAGGCACTTACGAACAGCATCACCTCTGATTTTACGAGAATGCAGGCAGTTTTAAAGTAAAATAAGAGCAGGATTACAGGAGGATAAAAATGGCTTTATTTCAGGCGTTTGATATCAGTGCTTCGGGAATGACTGCGGAGCGTTTTCGTATGGATACCATTGCAGAGAATATTGCAAATGTAAATACGACAAGAACAGAAGATGGAACTCCATACCGAAGAAAAATCGTTACTTTTGCAGAGAAGGAAGTGACTTCTTTCTCAAGGTATTATCAGAATGCCAGATCTAAGTTTGTCGGAAATGGTGTGAAAGTATCTTCTGTCAAAGAGGACACAGAGACTGATTTTATCATGGAGTATGATCCGTCCAATCCGGATGCGGATGAGAATGGTTATGTTTCTTATCCGAATGTGAATACGGTCACAGAGATGACGAACCTTATTGATGCATCCCGTGCGTATGAGGCAAACACAACAGCATTTGAGGCTGCAAAATCAATTGCACAGAGCGGACTCTCCATTGGAAAATAAGTAAAGATAAAAGATAAGTAAGGTGGTATGACATATGGATATCAGTTCATTGACAAATATCAGTTCAGATTATCTGAATCAGATCGCACAGCAGAACAGGCTGGTCACGACAGATGATGATTCGTTCAGTTCTGTCCTTTCATCTGCGATGAATATGGTTTCGGAGACAAACGACCTGCAGAACAACGCACAGTCGGAGGTGATCCGTTTTGCATTGGGACAGTCAGAGAACACACATGATCTGACAACGGCACAGTACAAAGCACTTACTGCGATCCAGTATACGGTGGCAGTGAGAGATAAAATGATCGATGCATACAAAGAAATCATGAATATGCAAATTTAGTGAACGAGGGTAGATGAAAATGCCGGAACAGGTACAAAAGGTTTTAGACAGAATCCTAGAATGGTGGAAAAAATTCAATACAAAACAAAAGACACTGCTGATCAGCATTGTGGCAGTTGTGCTTGTGGCTCTTGCAATTCTTGCGGCAGTCGTTTCCAAGCCTAAAATGGTAACATTAGTTACCTGCGAAACAACAGCAGAATCCGGGCAGGTCAAGAACATACTTGACTCTGAGAATATTTCCTATGAACTCTCCGCTGATGGACTTGCCTTTCAGGTAAATGAAAAGGATTACGCAAATGCTTCCATCGTTCTTGGAACAAATGACATTCCAACCAGCGGCACAAAGTTAAGCGATGTGTTTGATGGCGGTTTCAGCTCCACCGAGGCGGATAAAACAAAAAAATATAAATTATATCTCGAAGAGTATTATGCTGAGAAGCTTGAGACATTATCGAATGTAGATGCAGCGGCAGTGACACTGGATCTGCCGGATGAAGATGGAACGATCCTCTCCAAAGGCGAACAGGCATATGTGACAGCGATCCTGACGCTCAACGGAACGATGGATGATGAACAGGCAGCCGGACTTGCAAAATATCTTGCAACAAATGTTGGAAATGATGACACATCCAATGTGCTCATCCTCGATAATAGTTCAAATGTTCTTTTCTCTGGTCAGGATGATACGTCTGTGACAGGAAATGCCAACAACCAGTTGTCTTTAAAGACCAAAGCGGAAAATCAGGTAAAAGGCCAGGTGAAAGATGTCCTTGTAGGATCATCACTGTTTGACAATGTAGAAGTCGGTCTGAATCTTGCGATGAATTTTGACCAGACCACAGAATCCACACATGAGTATTATGCGCCGGATGGACAGACCAACGGTATGGTGGGATCAAAGAGTGAATATGAATCGAATGCAGTCGGTGGAGCAGCGGCAACACCGGGAACAGATTCCAATGATGACGATACGACTTATGTGATGGAAGATAATGATTACACAAGTTCCAGTGTGTCTGAGACGAACACGAACTACCAGAATAACGAGAAGATCACAACAACAACACCGGCAGTTGGAACTGTTAATTATGACGGCTCATCCATATCTGCAGTCGCAACGAACTATGTGATCTATGATGAGGATACACTGCGTGCTTCCGGAACACTCGGTGACATGACCTTTGATGAGTATGTTGCTGCAAACAGTGAACCTGTAAAGGCGGAAGTAGACCAGGATCTTTATACGCTGATCTCCAATGCAACAGGTGTACCGGTGAGCAATATCACGATCATTGCATATGATCAGCCGATGTTCCAGTACAGCAAAGGAAGTACACGGACTATATCGGATTATCTGCAGATCATCCTTGCAGTATTGATTTTTGCACTATTAGGTTATGTAGTATTCCGCAGCACAAGAAAAGAGAAAGCAGTCGAGCCGGAGCCGGAACTTTCCGTGGAGTCTCTGCTTGAATCCACGAAAGAATCTGCAGATACATTGCAGGATATCGGATTCAATGAAAAATCAGAGACAAGAGTCCTGATAGAAAAATTCGTAGAAGAAAATCCGGAAGCGGCAGCTTCCTTACTTAGAAACTGGCTGAATGAGGAGTGGGAGTAGAATATGGCAACTGCAGATTACAATGGCGTTCAGAAAGCCGCAATCCTGCTGATTACATTAGGACCTGAACGTTCCGCAGATATTTTTAAACATCTGAAAGAAGAAGAGATTGAGGAACTTACGCTGGAGATCGCAAATACAAGAAGCGTGTCTCCACAGGTAAAAGAAGATATTTTAAATGAGTTTTATCAGGTGTGTCTGGCACAGCAGTATATCGCAGAGGGTGGTATCGGTTATGCAAAAGAGCTTCTTGACAAGGCTCTTGGACAGGAAAAAGCACAGGAGGTTATCTCCAAGCTGACTGCTTCCTTACAGGTCCGCCCGTTCGAGTTCGTGCGGAAGACAGATCCGAGTCAGCTTTTGAACTTTATCCAGGATGAGCATCCACAGACGATCGCAATGATTTTATCATATCTGACAGCAGCGCAGGCGGCGATGGTTTTAGGAGCACTTCCACCGGAGAAACAGGCGGATGTTGCAAAGAGGATCGCAATGATGGATCGTACATCACCGGATGTGATCAAAGAGGTGGAGCGAGTGTTAGAAAGAAGACTTTCTTCTCTGGTCAACCAGGATTACACGATTGTCGGAGGTGTCGATGCGATCGTGAATATCTTAAATACGGTAGACCGTTCTACAGAGAAGCATATTATGGAATCTCTTGAAATTGAAGAACCTGAGCTTGCAGATGAAATCCGTAAGAAGATGTTCGTATTTGAGGATATCCTTCTTCTCGATGACAGAGCTATCCAGCGTGTTCTTCGTGATGTTGAAAACTCAGATCTTGGTATTGCATTGAAGGGTGCAAACGAAGATGTTCAGAATGCAATCTTTAACAACCTGTCAAAACGTCTGGCTGCCATGATCAAAGAGGATATGGAATTTATGGGACCTGTGCGTATGAAGGATGTTGAGGAGGCACAGCAGAAGATTGTCAGTGTGATCCGAAAACTCGAAGATGCAGGTGAGATTGTAATTTCAAGAGGCGGAGGTGACGAGATTATTGCCTAATCTTTACAAACAATATTTCGTGCACAATGAGCCGGATAAAACACGCGTCATTAACTCAAATGATATTGTAGAAAAGCGTTTAGAGAAGATGGCAGAGCTTAAGCGCATGGAACAAAAAACAACAGACGGAAATGGTTTCTCAGCAGGGATCGTTGGTCCTGACACAGATTATGTGGAGGAGATCGACCATACTGCAGAAGCAAAAAAAGAGGCTGAGAAGATTTTAGCGGAAGCACATGCGCAGGCAGAAACAATTTTAAGTCAGGCAGATCAGGAAGCTGAAAATATCCGGGAGAATGCAAAAAATACCGGATATCAGGAGGGAAGACAGTGCCTGGAGAGTGAGCTGGCGGCACAGCGTGAACAGTTACAGAATGAATATCAGAGAAAACAGGAAACGCTTCAGGATGAATTCAGGGAGAAACAAAAAAATATGGAAAAGGATCTGGTAGATGTGATCCTTGAGGTTTTTAACAAAGTATTCCATATTCAGTTTGATAATAAAAAACACATTCTGATGTATCTCATTGATGATGCAATTTTAAATATCGAGGGAGATAAAAAATTCCGCATCAAGGTTGCTAACAGCAATGTGATGTTTCTTGAGAATCATAAAGAAGAAATTCTGGAACGAGTGGGAGCCGGAATCGAGATCGAGATTGTTGCAGATTCCTCCATGGATGGAAATTCCTGCGTGATCGAGACAGACTCGGGGGTATTCGACTGCAGCCTTGGTGTGCAGCTCGAAAATCTCATAAAAGATATAAAATCACTATGCTTATAAGGATGGTTGAAAGTGGACAGCAGGTATAACAAGTATTTACGACTGGCGGAGAATACATATTTTAAACGGCTTGGAAAAGTTGTTAAAATTGTTGGATTGACCATTGAATCCGTAGGTCCGGACGCAAAACTGAATGACTTGTGCAGAATTATCATTGATGAAAATGCTGACACCGTGGTAATGGCTGAGGTTGTGGGTTTCAGGGATAAAAGACTGCTTTTGATGCCTTATGAGAGCGTAGAGGGGATAGGAGTAGGATGTATCGTTGAAAATACGGGGCATCCTTTATCTGTTCCTGTAGGAAATGAACTCTTAGGGCATACCTTAGACGGAATTGGACGTCCAACGGACATTGACAAATTAGAAACACCGTATGAATATCCGGTCGATGCACAGCCTCCGGATCCGATGTCAAGAAAGATCATCAGTGAGGTGCTTCCTCTCGGCGTGAAAGCGGTCGACGGATTGATCACAGTCGGAAAAGGACAGCGTATCGGAATTTTTGCAGGTTCCGGTGTCGGAAAAAGTACACTGCTTGGTATGTTTGCAAGAAATACAAAGGCAGATATCAATGTCATTGCCCTGATCGGTGAGCGTGGCCGTGAGGTGCGCGAATTTGTGGAACGGGATCTTGGAGAAGAGGGTATGAAACGTTCCATTGTCGTTGTGGCGACTTCTGACAAGCCGGCATTGATCCGTAAGAAGGCAGCAATGACGGCGACATCCATTGCAGAGTATTTCAGGGATCAGGGAAAAGATGTGCTTCTGATGATGGATTCCCTGACACGTTTTTCCATGGCACAGCGCGAGATCGGACTTGCATCCGGAGAACCGCCTGTAACCAGAGGATATCCGCCGAGTGTATATTCGGAGATGCCAAAACTGTTAGAGCGTGCAGGAACTTCAGATAAAGGATCGATCACCGGATTATATACGGTGCTGGTAGATGGTGATGATTTTAATGAACCGATCACAGATACAGCCCGAAGCATTTTGGATGGTCATATCATGCTGTCCAGAAAACTGGGACATAAAAACCACTATCCGGCCATTGATATTTTACAGAGTATTTCCAGGGTTATGAGTTCCATTGCAACGCCGGAACATAAAGAACTGGCAGGCAGGTTAAAAAATGTACTTGCTACATACAATGAGGCGGAAGATCTGATCAATATTGGAGCCTATAAGAGCGGTTCTAACAGGAATATCGATTATGCCATCCAGAAAATCGATGCTGTAAATGATTTCCTGATGCAGAAGACCGACGAAAAATTCCAGTTTGAACAGGAGATCGATCTGCTGCGTGCACTTTTTAATGATTAGAGGTTGATAGGATATGGCAAAATTTGCATATCGGATGCAAAGCATATTAGATATAAAAGAAAAAATGGAAGGCCAGGCGAAAATCGCATATGGAGTTGCAAATGCAAAACTCATGGATGAACAGGGAAAACTCCAGCAGATCATGATACGCAAGGCAGGTTATGAAAGCCAGGCGAAAAATTTGGTGAATGGAACCATTGATGTACCTAAGATCAAAGAATGCAAGCGGGCAGTAGATACCATGAAAACGATGCAGCGCAGCCAGATGATGAATGTGCATGTCGCAGAAAAAAATGTAGAGGCTGCCCGGTTGAAACTCAATGAAGTCATGATGGAAAGAAAGACGCATGAGAAACTGAAAGAGCAGGCGTTTGAAGTTTTTAAACAGGAAATGCAATATGCAGAGAATAAAGAAATTGATGAGCTTGTAAGTTACACCTATCATGAGGGGATGACAGAAACCCGGTAATTTTGACAGGGCAATATACGAGAAAGGCATGGACGAGATTATGGCAGAACAAAAGCAGCAGGAAGAATTACAGAAGGAAAATGAAGTTTTAGATAAAAAACAGTTAAAGGCGGCAAAAAAGCTGGAAAAAAAGAAGAGAAAACAGAAAAATCCGGATGATCTGGATGGAGATGAGGAAACCGTTGGAGGCAAAATCCTTGTTTTCTTTGTCACGATTATTATCATTCTGATCTGGCTTGCCATCTTTGCAATGCTGATCAAGCTGGATGTGGGCGGATTTGGCTCGGGAGTCTTAGCTCCTGTGATCAAAGATGTTCCTTATCTGAATAAGATTTTGCCGGATTCTGTCACAGAGGAGGTTTCCACGGAAGACAGCCAGTATGCATACACAAATCTGGATGATGCGATCAACCGGATCAAAGAGCTTGAGATTGAGCTTGCAGATGCCCAGAACAGTGCAAATTCTGATGCAGATTATATTGCACAGTTAGAGGAGAAGGCGAAAGAGCTGGATACCTATAAGCAGAATGAGGCAGATTTTGAGAAGGAAAAAGAAAAATGGTATGAGGATGTTGTCTTTTCGGAAGATGCTCCCGATATAAGTAATTACAAAGAGTATTATGAGAGCATTGATGCGGCAAATGCGGAAGTGCTTTATAAACAGGTGGTAGAACAGACTCTGACGGATGAACAGATGGATGATTATGTGAAGACTTATTCCAGCATGAAGCCGAAAGAGGCGGCAGCTATTTTTGATACAATGACAGACAACCTTCAATTGGTAGCAGATATATTATCCAATATGGACACACAGTCCAGAGGAGATATTCTCGGTAAGATGAACTCAGATACGGCAGCAAAAGTAACTGAGATCATGGAGCCTTCAGAATAGAGGGAGAGATCTGAGGATCTTTTCCGGGCAGTGCATACTGCCAGACAGTAAGACGATAAAAGAAGAAAGGAGGAAGCATATGGCTGGTACAACAATTTCTGAATTAGGAAAAATGTTTAACCAAAGCACACAGTCTGTGCAGGGGACAGAAAGCAATACCCGGATCACCACTGGAAAAGTAGATTTTGGTTCTATGATGAAACAGTCCGGAAACCGTCAGACAGCATCTTATGCAGGGATTGACCACAACGAAACAGTAAAGACAGCAGCAAATGGCAGTAAGGACACTGTGAAAGCGGCAGATGATTATCAGAAGTATCAGTACAAGGATAATACGATCGCATCAGAGATAAAACAGGTCACATCTGAGGATGTTGTCAAAGAGCAGTTCGAACAGTTTACAGAAGATGTAAAAGAAGTTCTGAAAGAGGAGCTTGGCGTGTCCGATGAAGCGATTGAAGCAGCAATGCAGACCCTTGGCTTACAGTTCCAGGATCTGCTGAATCAGAATAATCTTGCAAATCTTGTGGCAGAACTTACCGGAGCAGACAGCGTACCACAGCTTTTGTGCAGTGAACAGTTTGTAAATGTACTGCAGAGTGTCAATGACATTGGAAAAGATATTTTAAATGCACTTGACATGAGTCTGGAAGAGTTTCAGAGCGCAGTTGCCAAAGTGATGGACGATAATGCCGGATCGTCAGATGCTGTTACCGGACAGGAAACAGAAGCATCTGTGGATGAGGCAGTTGTTACAGATCAGACAGTCACAGAGGATACCAGTGCATCAACACAGAAATTTGTGGTAGAGGATGGAAGACAGACAAAAGCAGCAGAAAATGCACCTGTGAAAGAACAGAAGGTGGCTGCGCAGGATACACAGTCTTCTGAGGTAACGGAAGATATTCCGGAACAGGAAACTGTACAGAATGGGATGACATCTGAAAATGCGGCAGAGGATTCCACAGATCAGAACGATTCTTCTGATACACCAGGCAGGTTCCGTTTTACAAATGAGACAGCCCATACTGCAGACGGGGCGGTTATCACACCACAGAGTCAGGTGGTACAGGAATTTGCTAATGTTGAGACAGTAGAACCGTTACCGCAGAGTGTAAATACACAGGATGTGATCGATCAGATCGTAGAGTCCGCAAGAGTGATCCTGACAGAAGATAAGACGAGCATGGAGTTACAGCTAAACCCGCAGAACCTCGGAAAGATCATTCTTAAGGTTACCGAGCAGGAAGGCGCAGTAACAGCAAAGATCATGACACAGAATGCAGTGGTAAAAGAGGCATTAGAAGCCCAGACCGTAGAACTCAGACAGAATTTAGAGCAGGCTGGTGTGAAAGTGGATGCTGTTGAAGTGACCGTTGCAAGCCATGAGTTTGAGAAAAACCTTGAGCAGAATGCAGAGGGTGAAAAACAGCAGGGCGAGCAGCAGGAAAAAGAAAAAGGCAGAACCCACAGATTAAATCTGAATGATTTAAGTGAATTATCCGGCGTGATGTCGGAAGAAGAAACTCTGGCAGCCAAAATGATGGCAGAACAGGGAAACAGTGTAGATTACACTGCATAAGTTTTGAGAAAGGAGAGAGACAATGGCGTTAATTCAGCAGGTAAAAGATGGAAAATTTGTAGATGAGACTACCGGTAAAAGCAGTACATCAACAAAATCGTCCGAGAAAGATAAAAAGACAAACGAGCTTGGTTATGACCAGTTCTTACAGATTTTATGCGCAGAGATGCAGTATCAGGATCCGTTGGAACCGACAAGTAATACCGAGTATATTGCACAGCTTGCGACCTTCTCACAGTTGGAGTCACAGCTTAGTGTGCAGAGTACGATCGAGGCTTCTTCGGCAAATGATCTGGTTGGCAAGTATGTCATCATGAAAGTGACTTCATCTACAACAGGAGAGACAAGCTATATCGCAGGAACCTGTGATTATGTACTTCACAAAAACGGAGAAACATTTCTTTCTGTCAATGATGGACTTTACAACCTGAAGGATCTGGATACTGTTGCAGACGCAACTTATATGGAAGCAGTGACACTTGCAGAGACAATTAAATCCGCAATTTCATTACTGCCATCCAAAAATTCAATCTCGCTTGCAAACAAAGATGATATTGAGAGCATCCGTAAGATGTATGATGGACTGAACGATTACCAGAAGAAATTCGTTTCCAAAGATTCCTGGAAGAAGTTTGAAGAACTTGAGGCAAGATTAAAAGAACTGATCAAGGCAAACGAATCTGCAGATGGATCTGACAAAACAGACAAATCTGACAAAGCGGATGGAACAGACAAAACTGACAGTACAGGCAAGACGGACAGTACAGACAAAGCTGACAGCACAGGCAAGACGGACAGTACAGACAAAGCTGACAGCACAGGCAAGACGGATAGCACAGACAAATCTGATAGTACAGACAAAACAGAAGAAACAGAAAGTGCAGGATCAGGAGATACAACAGATAACAGTTCAGACAGGACAGAGTAACAGGAGATGGGGTTATGAATAAAATTAATAACCAATTCACTTCGATTGAACAGATCACGGACCGTTATCTTGGTACCGGAAAAGGAAATTCCACAGTCAATGCATCGGGATTGTCCTTTGAGGAAATTTTAAAACAGAAACAGGATGTTTCTGAGAGCTTGGAACTGAAATTTTCCAAACATGCCTCCATGAGACTGGAGAACAGAAAAATCAATCTGTCAAAAGAACAGAGCGAACGGCTGGAGAGTGGAGTTCAAAAAGCAAGTGAAAAGGGAATTCGGGAGTCACTCGTAATCGTTGATTCTCTGGCATTCATTGTAAATGTCCCAAACAAAACAGTTGTGACAGCAATGGACCGCACGGAATCCGATGACAACATTTATACCAATATTGATGGCGCAGTGATCATATAGCTGGACCTTAGGGGAGCAATCGGTTTCTGACTGACAGAAGAAACCAGACACCCTGCGCCAAAAGAACTTTAGGAGGTCATTTCATTATGATGAGATCAATGTACTCTGCTGTGTCAGGTTTAAAGACACATCAGACAAGAATGGACGTGATCGGTAATAATATCGCCAACGTCAACACAGTAGCTTTTAAATCTTCTTCCGTAACATTCAGTGATATCTTATATCAGACCACTTCGAATGCGTCCGGAGCAAATGCAACAACCGGTACCGGCGGTGTCAATGCAAAGCAGATCGGTCTTGGTACAACTGCGGCAGCAACCAAAGTCAGCATCACTTCTGCAGGTGCATCTGAGACAACCGGAAATCCATTTGATATCCGTCTGACTGATAAAAACTCAACGAACTTCTTTATTGTAAACAATGGTTCTGAGAACGTATTTACCCGTTCCGGTTCTTTCTACGTAGACGGTTCCGGTAACTTATGTATGTCCTCAACAGGCTATACGGTTATGGGATGGCAGGTTGACGAGACAACAGGTGAGATCCGCAAGGACACTGTTTCGGCACTCCGTATCATGCAGGAGAAGAACCTGACTTCTGCACCGGAGGCAACCACACAGGCAACTATCGCCGGTGTTCTGGATGAGAATGATACAGATGTTAAAAATGATGCCGGCAGGGTAATGAACTTAAACTTCTACGATAACCTTGGCTATCAGTATACTGCGAAGTTTGCAATCAAGTCTACTGGAACAGATGGAAAATATACCGTTGAACTGACATCTGTTTTGGATAGCAATAATCAGAATATCATCAAAAATCTTACAAAACAGGAGATTTCACAGATTTTCGGTGATTACCAAGCAGATGCAACACTTGGACAATATGGTCTGGCAAAGGGTGTTAAATTTGATGCTGCCAATAATCAATATGAAAAAGATGGCAAAAAATACCAGGTGTCTGCAGATAGTACTGTATTTCAAGAGGTAGGTAATCCTACTAATACTGTAAGCATTACGGAAATCTTTTCTGGTATCACAACAACAATGGCTAACGATATTAAAGATAAAACAAGTAAAACAAATGTTGAATTTGATACTGCAACCGGACAGGCAACTGTAAAAGGTGAGAAGACTTCTTATGACCTGGTATTTGATACAAGCACAGGTAAGTTTGCTTCCATCGGTGGTGATACCCCATCTAAAATGCTGAATATGTCTGTACTTTCTTCTGGTTTGCTAAATAGGAACGGAAACTTCCAGAATATTACTGTAGACTTCTCCCAGTGCTTAAACTATGAGAATGGTGGTAAATCCACAATCGGTGCAGATGCCGGAGCAACTGACGGAAAAACCGGAAAAGGACGTAAGCTTGGTGCCATGACAGGTATTTCCATTGATACAAGCGGACGTATCTACGGTACATATGACAATGGTAACACAGAGCTGTTAGGACAGATCGCAGTTGCACAGTTCTCGAATGCATCCGGTCTTGAAAAAGTCGGAGAGAGCTGCTACCGCACAACCTTAAACTCCGGTGAGTTCGATGGAATCGGTGTGGAGATTTCCGCAGACGGATCTTCCATGACAACCGGAGAGCTGGAAATGTCGAACGTAGACCTTTCCTCAGAGTTTACGTCCATGATCACGACACAGCGTGGTTTCCAGGCAAACTCCCGTGTTATTACAACCTCCGATACATTATTAGAGGAACTTGTAAACTTAAAACGATAATATAAACTGAATGGAGGAATCTATAAAACGTTACAGATTCCTCCTTGAATAGAAATAGTATAAAAAAAGTAACGATTATTTAGTAAATATGTTCCATACTACAACAAGATATGGTATACTAAACGTTGTTTCATTGTTTTCATTGTCTGTTAACAATAAGGAAAGGATGAACACTATGATCGAAGTGACAAGATTAAATGGTACACAGATTTTGGTGAATGCGGATCTGATCGAACTTGTCGAAGAAACACCGGATACCGTGATCACTTTCACGACAGGACGAAAAATAATTGTAAAAGAAAGTAGACAACAGATAAAAAGTTTAGTAAAATCATATAAGCGGGAAATTATGGAAATTGGATTTGAAGCAGAAAATGAAAATTAAATTTTAAATATATTAACAAGGATGGCAGGTGGAAGATATGGATATCGCATCTTTAGCCGGTATAATACTCGGCGCAGTAATGTTTGTATTCGGTGTTTTCAGTAATGGTGGATTTGAAGCTTTGAAAAACATGGTTGATTCGGCGTCTATCATCATAACAGTCGGAGGTTCTATCTCCGGTGTACTGGCAGCACACAAGTTACCGGATTTCATTAATGGACTGAAGGGTATTACACTTACCTTCAAGGAAAAGGCAGAAGATCCGGCAGAGACGATCAAAAAGATCATTGATCTCTCGAATGTGGCAAGAAAAGAAGGCTTGCTCGCATTAGAGGAAGCAGCCAATGATATTGAAGACGATTTTATGAAAAAGGGCGTAATGCTTGTTGTGGATGGTACGGATCCGGAACTGGTGCGTGGCATCATGGAGACAAGCCTGTCTTGTATGGAAGAAAGACATAAGAAAGTAATCGCATTCTGGGAGAAATGGGCAGAATTAGGTCCTGCATGGGGTATGATCGGTACGCTGATCGGTCTTATTAACATGCTTAAGAATCTGGAAGATGCATCGAGTATCGGACCGGCTATGTCGGTTGCCCTGGTCACTACATTATATGGTTCATTGATCGCCAACTGGCTTTGTAATCCAACTGCGTCAAAGCTTAAGGTGAATAATGAGAGAGAAGTTGCAATAAAAGAAATGATCGTGGAAGGATTGCTTTCCATTCAGGCAGGTGAAAATCCGCGTGTCATTGAAGAAAAGCTGAAATCATTCCTGACACCACAGGCAGCAGGAAGTCTCGGAGAAGGTGATGAAGCAGCCGGAGGTGAAGCATAGTGGCAAGAAAGAAGACAGAAGAAGCACCGGCAGGCGCTCCGGCATGGATGGCGACGTTTAGTGATCTTATGAATTTACTTCTTTGCTTTTTCGTTTTACTGTTTTCTATGTCAACAGTGGATGCTGAGAAGTTTGAGATGGTGATTGCATCTTTGCAGAGCAGCTTTAGTATTCTGCCGAGTGGTGGAGCTTCCATCGGAGATGGTGAGATGGTTTCTTCCGGCGTGAGCCAGTTACAGATGTATGACATCTATTATAATCAGATGGCAAATACGCAGACGACAGATGATACATCAGAAAGTTCAGATGTTGCGGAAGAGTATAAAGAAGAAGCGCTTGCCGAGTCAGAACAGATGACAGAGCAGGTGCAGGATCTTGTAGCACAATATGGCATACAGGATCAGGTGGAAATCGATTTTAATGCGGAATATGTGCTGTTGAATTTAAATGGTGCAGTGCTGTTTGATTCCGGAAAATCTGAGATCAAGTCAGAAGCCTATCCTTTGATGGATAAGATTGGAAAGATTCTTCAGAGTTATCAGCAGAACATGATAGAGATAGAGGGACACACGGATAATATTCCGTTCACGCATTCTTCAAAATATGAAAATAACGATGTGCTGTCAATGTACAGGGCATTATATGTGGCAGATTATATGCGCAATATCACAACGATCGATCCGTCACATATCAAGTCATCCGGAAGAGGCGAATACGTTCCGATTGCAGATAATTCCACACCGGAGGGAAGGGCGCGCAACAGACGTGTTGAGATAAAGATATATAATTCATATTATTCCGAAATAAATTAATTAACAGAAGAAAGGCACAAACAATGAAAAAGAATCTGATGACAGTAATTATCCTTGCATTAGTTCTGGTGAATCTCGTTTTGACTGCAATTCTTGCGTTTACGATCATTCCTCAGACGAGAAAATCAAATCAGCTGATCGATAAGATCGCATCAGCAATTGATCTGGAGCTGGAAGATGGAAGCAGCAAAGATACCGCAGCAGTTCCGGTGGAAGATATTGAAGTTTATGATATTGAAGCCAGCTTTACCGTCAACTTAAGTCCAAGCGGTGATGGAAAAGACCATGTGGCTGTATTTTCTATCGGTTTGTCGCTGAATACAAAGAGTGACGGATACAAGAGCATAGGTACAGAAGGATTGAAAGCGAAGGAAACATTGATCAAAAATGATATCAACACCATTGTTTCCGGATATACAATGGAACAGTTCCGGGAGGACGAGCAGAGCGTTAAAGATGCTATTCTCGAAGATCTGCAGGAGATGTTCGGTTCTGACTTTATCGTTGGGGTAAGTTTCTCCAGTGTAAATACGCAGTAAATTAGAATGCTAGGTGGTGAAAGAGAATGGGTGAAGTCTTATCTCAAAATGAGATAGATAGTCTTCTGCAGGCATTGAGCAGTGGTGAACTTGATGCTGAGGACATGAAAGTAAAAGACGAAAAACAAGTAAAAAATTATGATTTTACCCGTCCAGCAAAGTTCTCAAAAGAGCATTTGCGTACGTTGGAAATCATTTTTGAACATTATGGAAGACTTCTTTCGACGAACCTGCCTGTTTATTTGAGAAAAACAGTACAGGTGGAAGTGATGAATTCAGAGGCGGTTACCTATTCTGAATTCACGAATGCACTGTCAAATCCGGTTTTACTCGGATTGGTGAATGTATCGCCTTTGAGTGGCAGTATTATTATAGAACTTGCAGACAATCTGGGGTATGCAATTGTTGACCGAATGCTCGGTGGATTGGGAACTCCGTTAGATAAGCCAAGAGATTTCTCCGAGATTGAACTTTTGATTCTGGAGAGAATCTATAATGTATGTGTAAGTCTTTTGCCGGAGCCTTGGTCGAGTGTCTGTGAGATTTCACCGCGGCTTGAACGGATTGAGACAAACTCACAGTTTGCGCAGATTATTTCGCCGACCGAGATGATCGCACTTGTGACATTACATATCAAGATTGGCGATGTGGAAGGTCTTATGAATATCTGTCTTCCGTATCTGACATTGGAAAGTGTCATGGACAAGCTGAATACGAAGTTCTGGTATTCCAATCTTCAGGAACATGACGATAAGCAGTATACAGATGCGATCGAAGCTTTGATCTCAAAAGCGAAGATTCCTGTAAAAGCGGTTTTGGGAAACAGTACTATTTCCGTGGACGATTTTGTAAATCTTCAGGTTGGAGATATTATCCGGCTGGATTCGGGTGTGAATCAGGATCTGAATATTTTTGTCGGTAATATAAAAAAATTTACTGCTCTGCCGGGAGCTGTCGGCGATAATTATGCAGTAAGAGTTACATCAGTGGTAAGAGAGGAGCAGTAGTAATGGATGGTGTTTTGTCACAGGAAGAAATCAGTGCTTTGCTGAATAACCCGGATGATGCAAATAAAAATGATTTGCTGACAGATGCTGAGAAAGACGCGATTGGCGAAATTGGTAACATCAGCATGGGAACAGCGGCAACAACATTGTTTTCCCTTGTAAATCGTAAAGTAGATATTTCAACGCCGGTTGTATCTTTTGCAACATGGAGTGACATCTGTGATGCATATGAAAAACCGTGTGTATTTATCCGAATTGCATATACAGTTGGTTTGGATGGAAGTAATATTCTTGTTTTAAAAGAACATGATGTAAAAGTCATTACAGACCTGATGATGGGTGGTGATGGTACTAATACAGATGGAGAACTTGGAGAGTTACATTTAAGTGCAATCAGCGAAGCGATGAATCAGATGATGGGTTCCGCAGCGACCTCTCTTTCCTCTATGCTGAATAAGACCATCGATATCAGTCCGCCAGTTGCAGATCTTGTGGATCTTCATGATAATATTGATGAGGGATCAATCGCAGATTTTTTATCCGGTTCGTTTGTTAAGATTTCATTTAAGATGGAGATTGGAGATCTGGTAGACAGTGAGATCATGCAGTTGTATCCGGTTTCTTTTGCGAAGGAGATGTGCGCAAGCATTACAAAGAATATGGAAGCGGATACCAATTCCACATCGAACGAGGCAGAAAAAGCAGTGAGTGCACAGCCAGCTGCACCACAGCCTCAGATGGAACAGCCGATGGGAGGTCAGCAGGTTATGGGACAGCCAATGATGGGGCAGCCGATGATGGGACAGCCAATGATGGCACCGAATATGAATCAAATGTATGCACAGCCGGTAAATGTACAGCCGGCACAGTTTCAGGCTTTTAATCCAAGTATTGCACAGGTTGCAGGAGCAGAGAACATCGGATTGATCATGGATGTTCCACTTGAAGTGACAGTAGAACTTGGAAGAACAACAAAGTCGATCCATGAGATTTTGGATTTCGCACCTGGTACGATCATCGAGTTGAATCGAATTGCCGGTGAACCAATAGATATTCTGGTAAACGGAAAATACGTTGCCAAGGGTGAAGTCGTAGTAATTGAAGAAAGTTTTGGTGTGAGAATCACTGAAATTGTGAAATAAGATAGGAAAGAAGAGGAGAAACAAATAATATGGCTAAAGTAATGATTTGCGATGACGCAGCATTTATGAGAATGATGATTAAGGATATCTTAACAAAGAATGGTTATGAGATTGCTGCAGAGGCAGAAAACGGACAGAAAGCAGTAGAAAAATATCCAGAAGCAAAACCAGATCTTGTATTAATGGATATCACAATGCCTGAGATGGATGGTATTGAAGCATTAAAGAAGATCAAAGCATTAGATCCAGGAGCTAAAATTATTATGTGTTCTGCAATGGGACAGCAGGCTATGGTTATCGAAGCAATCCAGGCAGGAGCAAAAGACTTTATCGTCAAACCATTCCAGGCAGAGCGTGTTCTTGAAGCAGTAAAAAAAGTTGTAGGTTAATATGATATTACTCAGTTCTGCATTAGGCAGTTTTATCCAGCTGTTGGGCGTATTGATCATTTTTCTCTTTGTGCTGGCGATCACCTATTTCACAACAAAGTGGATCGGTAATTATCAGAAAACAAATTTTGCAAACAAAAATCTGCAGATTGTGGAATCAATACGTGTTGGAAATAATAAGTTTATTGCAATTGTAAAAGCAGGTGAGGTTTACCTTGTTGTAGCTGTTGGAAAAGATGATGTGACACTGCTCACACAGCTTACAGAAGAACAATTAAGCGAAGTACCGGATCTCTCTGCGGCACAAAACAGATTTCCGATGGATGGGAAGGCTGCACAGGAGAATTTCCGTGAGGTATTGAACCGGGTGAAGGAACATTTTCCTAAGAAATAGGTTTGGATTATGACAAGAGTGAAAAAGACATATTGTATGGTGTCACTAATTGTGGCAATGGTGGTACTTGTTCTGACGCTTTTCTGGTCAGTGGGTGGGACAACTGTGTATGCAGCTTCCATGGATCCGGACAGTATCACAACATTTGATGGTGACAATTCTGAGGGTGGTGTCACCAGAGCAGCAGAAGACAGTACAAATGGATTGACAATTTCATACAACAATGATGGCGGATCATTGTCGGCACCGGTGAAGATGCTTTTGGTATTGACAATTTTATCACTGGCACCATCGATACTGATCATGCTGACTTCTTATACAAGAATTATCATTGTATTACATTTTCTGCGTACCGCAATTGGAACGCAGACCGCACCACCTAATCAGGTATTGATCGCGTTGGCTTTATTTTTGACATTTTTCATTATGTGGCCGACATTCCAGCAGATCAATACAGAGGCGATCCAGCCTCTTGACAAGGGTGAGATTACGACGGAAGAGGCATTTACCGTCGCACAGGGACCAATCAGGGAATTCATGTACGGTCAGACGCAGGAAAAAGATTTAAAGCTGTTTGTGGATATTTCAGATGAAACCTATGACAGTTATGATGATGTTCCGATGACGACTCTGATCCCGGCATTTATCTTAAGTGAATTGAGAGCTGCATTTATTATCGGTTTCGTGATTTATATTCCGTTTATCGTAATTGATATGGTCGTAGCATCCGTGCTGATGTCCATGGGTATGATGATGCTGCCTCCGACAACGATCTCCCTGCCATTTAAAATATTGCTTTTTATTCTGGCAGACGGATGGGATTTAGTGATCGGAAGCCTTGTAAAAACGTTTTATTAGTGGAATCTGAGGTGATGAGATATGATAACAGAGGGACAGGTTCTTGATATCGCAAAAGATGCAATTTATTATATTATTATCTGTAGTGCCCCGGTTTTGATAATTTCGCTGGTGGTTGGTTTGATTATCAGTATTTTTCAGACAGTCACTTCGATTCAGGAGCAGACACTTACATTTGTACCAAAGATTGTGGCAGTATTTATTGGATTGATGGTATGTGGTTCGTGGATTCTGAATCAGCTGTCGGAATTTGTGACGACCTTATGGTCGAACTTCAGTATTTATCTTGGATAGGTTTGACATATGGTGCAGTATTCATTTTCATTGGAAAATTTTGAAATTTTTATCTTAATACTTGTTCGCGTATCCTGCTTTGTATACATTGCACCTTTTTATGGGATGTCGAATGTGCCGAATCAGGTGAAGATAGGGCTTTCTGCGATGATCGCACTTCTGGTGTCTGGGTTTGCAGATGTTTCACAGGTTGAATATACCGGGCTTATAGGATATGCAGTCATTGTTTTGAAAGAGGGAATTACAGGGTTGCTGATCGGACTTGCTGCAAACGTTTGTAATTCCATTATTTTATTTGCGGGTAATATCATTGATATGGATATCGGTCTGTCAATGGCAACCGAATTTGATCCGATCAACAACGCGCAGGTAACATTAACTGGAAATCTGTATAATTATTTTATACTGATGCTGCTTGTGGTAACCGACATGCATCATTATATATTACGGGCCTTTGTGGATGCATTTACAGTCATACCGGTCAATGGACAGGTGTTTGACTGGGAGCATCTGATGAGATCCATGACAACTTATATGGGAGACATGTTTGTGATAGCATTTCGTATCATTTTGCCGGTATTTGCATGTATCATGATCTTAAACTGTATCCTTGGTATCATGGCGAAGGTTTCACCGCAGATGAATATGTTTGCGGTAGGTATGCAGATGAAGATTATGGTTGGATTTGTTGTACTTTTTCTGACCGTATCATTGCTGCCAAGTGTGGCAAATTTCATTTTTACGGAAATGAAAAAATTGATGGTACTTTTTATAGAAGGAATGTATTGACTTGGAACAGCAGAAACAGTTACATTTGATCATGGAATGGGATCTTCAGTGGTTTGCAAAGGACGGACCCGGTGGTGAAAAAACAGAACCGGCGACAGCAAAGAAACTGAGGGAGGCAAGAGAGGATGGCAAAGTCGTAAAAAGTAAAGAACTTACGGCGGCATTTGACCTGATCATTTTATTTCTTGTCCTGAAAATTTTTGTTTCATTTGTGGGTAACAGACTCATGAATAGTTTTGTGGATATCTACGGCAGGATACCGGATTTTGTAAGGGAGAATGCCGTTGATGTGACGGAAAAGTCAGTCGCAGCGCTTATGTCCGATGCACTGATACAGATTCTGATCGTCTGTGTTCCCTTTTTTGCATTTGGATTTGTTGTGACGGCGCTGATCAGTGTGATCCAGGTTGGGTGGAAAGTGACAGGGAAACCGTTGCAGCCCAAATTCGATAAATTTAATCCAATCAATGGATTTAAAAGAATTTTTTCAAAAGATTCTATTTTTGAACTGGTCAAATCTATTCTTAAAATTTTTGTTATCGTCTATGTGGCATATACCTCGATCAGAGGTCATGCACAGGACATTTTTATCCTATATGAGATTCCACTGATGCAGGCGATCATGCTTTGCGGAACGGTGATCATCAATGCTGGTCTGAAAATCAGTCTCGTCTATTTAGTGATCGGTCTGGCAGATTTTATTTATCAGAAGTATCGTTTTAATGAAGATATGAAGATGACCAAACAGGAAGTGAAGGACGAGTTTAAAAATACAGAGGGTAATCCGGAAATCAAAGGCAGACAGAGACAGCGTATGCGTGAGGCTTCCAGAAGACGTATGATGCAGGATGTTCCAAAAGCGGACGTCGTCATCACGAACCCGACTCACTTTGCAGTTGCGATCAAGTATGATGCTGAGACATCAAAGGCACCGGTTGTTCTTGCAAAGGGAGAAGATTATCTGGCACAGAAAATCAAAGAGGCTGCCAGAGAACATCATATTGAGATTGTGGAAAACAAACCACTTGCGCGGATGCTGTATGCAAACGTGGATATCGGACAGGAAATTCCACCGGAACTGTATCAGGCAGTTGCCGAGATCCTCGCAATGGTTTACAATATGAGAGAAAAATAATTTGAGAGTGACTAAGGAGGAAAAGGCATGAAAAAAGCGGACATTGGCGTAGCGTTATATTTACTTGCGGCCGTTATTTTTTTCATTGTTCCAATCAGTTCCACCTTGTTGGATGTGATGATCGCGATCAATATTTCTATCGCGTTAATTATACTGTTTAATACATTATTCGTGAAGGAAGTACTGGATATGTCTTTCTTCCCGACTCTTTTACTGTTCACGACTATTTTTAGAATTTCACTGAACGTGTCGTCTACCAGACTGATCCTTTCAACAGGAGCACCTGGTAATGTTGTCACAACGTTTGGCCAGTTCGTAGGTGGCGGTGATCTTGTCATTGGTGCAATCATATTCATTGTACTCATTATTATCCAGTTTGTAGTTATTAATAAAGGTTCTGAGCGAGTTGCAGAGGTAACAGCACGTTTCACACTGGATGCAATGCCGGGTAAACAGATGGCGATTGACGCGGACTTAAACACCGGTGCGATCACAGAGAAGGAAGCAAGAGAGCGCAGAAATAAGATTCAGGAAGAATCCGCTTTCTTTGGTTCCATGGATGGTGCTACAAAGTATGTTAAGGGAGATGCAACGGCAGGTCTTATCATTACATTTATCAACCTGATCGGTGGTACGGTCATGGGCGTGATGAGTCAGGGATTAAGCTTTGCAGAAGCGATCCAGCAATATGGTATCCTTACCATCGGTGACGGACTTTGTTCCCAGATCCCATCGCTTCTGATTTCTCTGTCAACCGGTATACTGGTAACGAAAGCTTCCAAGGAAGCAGATTTTGGAACCGTTCTGGTGAGCCAGCTTTTTGGCATTCCGAAGGTACTTTATCTGGTTGGTGCAACGCTTGCATTTTTGGGGATCACGACACCTTTGACATGGTATCTCTTTGTCGGGCTTGGTCTTGTGTTCATCATTTCCGGACGTATGATGGATAAACAGATTCGTGTGGAGAGCATTGAGGAGGAAGTGAGTGAGGCAGAGACGGAGGCAGAGGAGATACGCAAACCGGAAAATGTTGTTTCACTGCTTCAGGTAGATCCAATCGAACTGGAGTTTGGATATGGTATTATTCCACTGGCAGATGTCAATCAGGGTGGCGACCTTCTTGACCGTGTTGTCATGATCCGTAGACAGATTGCCTTGGAACTTGGTACGGTTGTGCCGATCATCCGTCTGCGTGATAATATCCAGCTGAATCCGAACCAGTATATTATTAAGATCAAGGGTATCCAGGTGACAGAGGGAGAGATCCTTTTTGACCATTATATGGCGATGAATCCAGGGTATGTAGAGGAAGAAATCACTGGTATTCCGACCTTTGAGCCATCCTTCCATCTGCCTGCGATCTGGATCACAGAGAGCCAGAGGGAGAGAGCGGAAAGCCTTGGATATACCGTTGTCGATCCGCCATCCATTATTGCTACACACCTGACAGAGGTGATCCGGAACCATATTGCGGAGCTTTTGACAAGGCAGGATGTACAGAATCTGGTCAACAATCTGAAAGAGAGCAATCCGGTTCTTGTGGACGAACTCATACCAAAATTGCTTGGTCTTGGTGAAGTACAGAAAGTATTACAGAATTTATTGAGCGAGGGAATTTCCATCCGGGATCTTTTGACTATTTTTGAAACACTTGCAGATCATGCCGCTGTGACAAGAGACACGGATGTCCTGACAGAATATGTCCGCCAGAGTCTGAAGAGGGCGATCTCAAATAAATTCTTCCCGGCAAATGAGACAACCAGTGTAATCACTTTAGATCCGAAGATTGAGCAGGAGATTATGTCGTCAGTCAAACAGACAGAGCAGGGAGCGTATTTAACCTTAGACCCTGAACGCACCAAGGTCATTATGGCATCTTTGGAGCAGGAGGCTGCAAAGCTTGAAAATATGGGAAAAACTCCGATCGTTATCACTTCACCGATTGTCCGTATGTATTTTAAGAAACTGACAGAAGATTATTTCAAAGATCTGATCGTTGTTTCATACAATGAAGTGGAATCGAATATTGAATTACAATCAGTAGGGATGGTGACAGCATAAATGACAATAAAAAAATTCCAGGGAAAAACACAGGAAGAGGCAACAGAGAAGGCAAGACAGGAGCTTGGAGCCGGAGCTGTTGTGATGAATGTAAAAGAAATCAAACCAAAGGGGCTTTTTAATTTTTTTAAGGGCTCTACCTTTGAAGTCACTGCAGCGATCGAGGAGAAGGAGCAGTTTTTAAATGCTGTCCAGATGGCAGCAATGCAGCAGAAAAAGATTGAAAATATTAATCTTGCCGCAGATGAGAAGATCAGTATTCCGCTTCCGGCAGAAAAAACTGTTGAGCCAGCGCCTTCCTATCAGCGTCCGGTAACACCAGAAAAAGAAGTTGTGGTGAATAAGAGCGAAAGTGATATTGAAAAGAAATTGGAAAACCTTTCCAATATTTTGGAAAAAAAGCTCAGTGAAGATGGAGCAAGGGAGGCAGAAATGCCGGTGACTCCTAAGGCATCTCCAAAAAATCTTGAAAATTTCAAGTTTATGAAGATGCTCTACCGTACCATGCTGAACAATGATGTAAATGAAAAGTATGTCAATCAGATTCTCGATGAAGCTGAGAAGGTTACAAACAGCGGAAGCAATGTTGATATTATTCTTTCCAATGTTTACCAGAAGATGATCTTAAAACTTGGAGAGCCAAATTGCATTGACTTGTCAGGAAAGAAGCCGCATGTTATATTTTTTGTAGGACCTACAGGAGTAGGCAAAACAACCACGATCGCCAAGATCGCAGCAAAGTACAAGGTGGAGCATGACAAAAAGGTTGCTATGCTGACAGCAGATACTTACCGGATCGCAGCGGCAGAACAGTTAAAGATTTACGCCAATATTTTAGATGCACCGGTGAAGATCATTTACTCTGCGGAAGAACTCAATCAGGCTTTGGAGACACTGGCTGAATATGACCTTGTATTTGTGGATACTGCAGGTTTTTCCCATAAGAATGAGGAACAGCGTGAAGATATTAAGAAACTGGTCAATGGTCTTGACCTAAAATATGAAAAAGAAGTTTACCTTGTTTTAAGTGCTACAACGAAGTATAAGGATCTTATGGAGATTGTTGACATTTATAGGGAAATTGCAGAATATAAGATTATTTTTACAAAATTAGATGAAACCACTTCATTTGGCAATATATTAAATATCCGCTTATATTCAGGGGCAGATCTGTCTTATATGACAAATGGACAGAGCGTTCCGGATGATCTGGAAGTATTTAATACTCAGATGGTGGTAAAACAACTGCTTGGAGGAAAGTAACAGATGGATCAGGCAGAAGAACTGCGCAATGTGATCAAAAAACAGAATCAGAGAACAAAGAAGCCCGCCAGGATCATCACTGTCACAAGTGGAAAGGGCGGTGTGGGAAAATCCAACATTGCCGTAAATCTTGCAGTCCAGTTTCAGCGGATGGGGTTGAAAACGATCATTTTTGATGCAGATATCGGACTTGCAAACGTGGAAGTGATGTTTGGAACAATTCCCCAGTATAGCCTGAACGATCTGATCTATCATGACAAAGAAATCGAGGACATCATTACGGATGGACCGGAGGGGGTTGGCTTTATTTCCGGCGGCTCCGGTATTATGGGACTGAGTAATCTGACACTGGATCAGATCAGTTATCTGGTAAAGTCAGTGGAAAAGCTTTCTGTGATCGCAGATATTGTGATCGTTGATACAGGCGCAGGAATTTCAGACAGTGTCATGGAGTTTGTGGCGTCAAGTCCTGAGATTTTACTGGTGACTACACCGGAACCAAGCTCACTTACGGATGCATATTCGCTATTGAAGATGCTTTACCGCAATCCGAAATACGATAAGAATGAATCGGTGATCCATGTACTGACGAACCGTGTTGCTTCCTTTGGTGAGGGAAAGATGGTTTTTGACAAACTGGAATCGGTTGTAAAACAGTTTCTGGATGGCTCTGTCCATTATATTGGGATCATCCCACAGGATGCGATGTTAGAGAAAGCGGTGCGGATACAAAAACCGGTTTCCATCGTGTCGCCGAATGCAAGGTCTTCAAAACGGTTTGAGGAACTGGCACAGTATTTAGTGTCTGGCGGAAAGCAGGATTCTTCGGAACAAAATGCTTTCAGACAATTTCTGACAAAATTATTTAACCTTTCATAAGGAGAGGAGCTATATGGCATTTACAGATTTGATAAAGCCTGGTGACAAGATCGATATCAGGTTATTACAACAGGTTGAAAATGAGGAGCGGACTGGCGATACGGTTAAAGTTTACAAGAGCCAGGTTCTTGATATAAATAAGCGTGGCAATCTTGAGATTTCAATGCCTACAGAGGGAACAAAACTGATTCTTCTTCCTCTGGATGTACGTTTGGAATTTGTTTTTTATTCCGGAGGATTCTTATATAAAAGTATCGGACAGATCGTAGAGCGCTTCAAGCGGGATAATATTTATACACTGGAAGTAGAACTTAAAACACGTCTGGAAAAGTTCCAGCGCAGGGAATTTTACCGATATGAGTGTTCCATTGATTTTAAGTTTTTCGAACTGACGGAAGAGCAGGCAGATCTTGCAACAGTGGAAGAGATTTTTGCCCAATTGCGCGATGAACATTTTAATGACAAGATACGGACAGGTACGATCGTTGACATCAGCGGTGGAGGCATCCGCTTTAATTCAGATACGGAGTTAAAGAGTGGAGATCATATCCTTGCGGTAGCACATCTCGCAAATGAAAGAATGAATCAGGAATTCCATATTGTTGGTTCTGTTATTTCCTGCGAGAAGAAGGAACAGGTAACGGAAAAGAAATATGTTTCCCGTGTCAAGTTTATGATCAAAGACGACAGAGTACGAGAGGATATTATCCGATATATTTTTGAAGAGGAACGATTAACACGTCAAAAGGATAAAAGGTAATGATTATGAAAAAAAATATTCTTGTTGTTGATGATTCTGCACTCATGAGAAGGGTTATATGTGATATAATCAATTCCGATGATACATTTCAGGTAACAGATGTGTGCCGCGATGGGCTGGAAGCATACGAAAAGCTGAAGGTCAACCGTTATGATGGCGTGATCCTTGATGTCAATATGCCAAGGATGGGCGGTCTGGAACTTTTAGAGCGCCTGCAGAAAGAACGCATTAAGACAAATGTGATCATGGTCAGTACCATGACAACACGGGATGCGGATGTGACGATCCTTGCGATGGAGCGTGGAGCAGTTGATTTTGTGACAAAACCAACAAATATCATTGAGGCAAAAGGGGATGCGTTCCGGAAAGAAATCTTAGGTATTTTAAATGCCGTTTTAAAGACAGAACGGATCAGCCTTACAGAACGCAGACCTGCAGTGGCAGCTGTCAGTGCTGTGCAGAAACGCAATGCATCGGCAGAAACAAGGTTTAAGAATAAAATTGTTGCACTTGCATGTTCTACCGGTGGACCAAAAGCTTTGCAGAGTGTCATTCCTTATCTGCCGGCCAATCTGGATGCCCCAATGGTTCTTGTGCAGCATATGCCTGCCGGATTTACGAATTCCATGGCAAACCGTCTGGATGAGATCAGTAAGATCAATGTAAAGGAAGCCGAGAATGGAGAAATCCTGAAAAAAGGAACTGTTTACATTGCGCCGGGCGGAAAACACATGGAAGTAAAGAAGTGTCCGGATGGCTCACATAAGATCGTATATAACGATATGCCACCGATCGGCGGATTGAAACCATGCGCAAATATCACATATGATTCTTTGAGGACATGTGGATATGATCAGGTAGTGTGCGTTGTGCTTACAGGAATGGGTGCTGATGGAACCAATGGAATCCTGGAATTATCAAAAGTAAAACCAATTTATACGATTGCACAGGATGCGAAGACATGTGTTGTCTATGGCATGCCGAAAGCAATTGCGGAGACGGGACTTGTAAATGAAGTCGTTCCGCTGACAGAAGTAGCAAATTCAATCACAAAGAATGTGGGGGTAAATTAACATGGATGTAAGCCAGTATCTGGAAATATTTATTGATGAATCAGAAGAACATCTGCAGACATTAAGCGATTGTATCATGGTCCTTGAAAAAGAACCGGACAATAAAGATACGATCAATGAAGTGTTCCGTGCGGCACACTCTTTAAAGGGTATGGCAGGTACCATGGGCTTTAAGAGAATGCAGCATCTGACACATGATATGGAAAATGTGTTTCAGGAAGTGCGGAGCGATCACATAAAAGTCACAAGTGGGATGATCGATCTCTTGTTCAAATGTCTGGATGCACTTGAAGGTTATGTTGACAATATTAAGAGTACCTCCGATGAGGGAACAGAAGATAACGAAGTTATCATCAAAGAATTAAATGATTTTATTGCAAAAACAGAGGGTGTGGAAGAAACAGGGAATACTGAGACTTCTGAAGCAAAAGAAGCAGCACCTGAATCCACTCAGGAAGAAAAAGCAGGACAGGAAAAAATCGAACTGACAAATGACGAGAAGAAGGCAATCCGTGAAGCGGAGTCAAATGGACAGCATATTTACGTCATGACAGTTCATATCCAGAAAGACTGTCTTTTGAAGGCAGCCCGTGCATTCCTTGTATTTAAGGCTGTGGAAGATTTTGGACAGATTCTGGTATACCGTCCAAGCTCACAGGATATCGAAGACGAGAAGTTTGAGTTTGAGTTCAGCTTTTTCCTTGCCTCGGAAGAATCTGAGGACAAGATCGTAGCAGCAGCAAAGGCTGTTTCTGAGATTGAAAAAGTAGATGCGGAAGAGATCCATCTTGATGAATATGTAAAAGAGGCAGAAGCACAGGAAGAACAGCAGGCAAAAGAAGCGACAGCGGAACAGAAGGAAGCACCTGCAGAAGCTCCAAAGGCGGCTGAGAAGAAGGCACCGGCTGCAAATGCCAAGAAACAGACCAATGCAAAACCGGTAACCGGAAGAACTGTCCGTGTAGATATTGAAAAACTGGATGCTTTGATGAATCAGGTGTCAGAGCTTATTATTGCAAAGAACAGTCTGGTCTCCATCAGCTCTAACGAGAGTGGTGAGTATCAGAATCAGTCGTTCCATGAACAGATTGAATACTTAGAGCGTATCACAACGAATCTTCATGAGTCTGTTATGAAAGTCCGGATGGTACCTATCGAGAGCGTTGTAAATAAGTTCCCTCGTATGATCCGTGATCTTTCCCGTAAGTTAGGAAAGAAAATGGAGCTGTATATGACTGGTGAAGATACAGAGTTAGACAGAACTGTAGTCGATCAGATCGGTGATCCGTTACAGCACTTACTCCGTAACTCAGCAGATCATGGTCTGGAAGACAATGCAACCCGTGTAGAGAGAGGAAAACCGGAAGTTGGTTCTATCTTCCTAAAAGCTTTTCAGGAAGGCAATAACGTTATCATTGAAGTGGGAGATGATGGTAATGGTATTGATGTTGCAGCGGTAAGGGACAAAGCTGTTGAACGCGGTGTCATTACAGCAGAACAGGCGGAGAATATGAGCCAGAAAGAGATCATCAATATCTTATTCCTTCCAAGTTTCTCTATGGCAAAGAAGATTACTGACATCTCCGGACGTGGTGTTGGTCTTGATGTTGTAAAATCTAACATCGAAGCACTTGGTGGTGACGTTGAAGTCCGCACACAGCTTGGAGAAGGAACAACTTTCATTGTCCGTCTGCCGCTGACACTTGCGATCATCCAGGCATTAATGGTTGAGATCCGTGATGAAAAATATGCGATCGCACTTGGATCCATTTCAAATATTGAAAGTATCCCGGTAAATGAGATCAAATATGTTCAGGCTCAGGAGGTGATCCATCTCCGTGGTGCCGTTATCCCACTGATCCGTCTTGATCAGGTACTGGATATGGAAGAAAAACAGGAAGAACCGGAGAATCTTACGGTTGTTATCGTTAAGAAAGGCGACAGCCTCGCAGGTCTTGTTGTAGATAATCTGATCGGACAGCAGGAGATCGTTATCAAATCTCTTGGAAAGTATATCAACAACAATAAGATCATCAGTGGCGCAACCATTCTTGGCGATGGTGAAGTTGCATTAATCCTTGACGTTAATACATTGATGTAATGGAGGAGACGAATATGGAGAAAAATATAGATATCGCTGAAAATGATGCAAAACAGTATATTGTTGTAAAAATCGGCAGCGAACAGTACGGAATTGATATCAGCTATATTGACAATATTGTGCGTATGCAGAAAATCACACGTGTTCCAAAGATTCAGACATACTTTAAAGGGGTCATCAATCTTCGTGGGGAGATCGTGCCTGTTATGAGTGTGCGTAAAAAAATGAATCTGGATGATGATGTCATCACAAATGCCAGCAGGATCATTATTTTAAAGCTTGAGGAAAAAGGAACGATCGGAATCATTGTAGATGAAGTAAAAGAGGTTGTTACTTTATGCACCGATGAGATTGATAAGACAAGCGGAAGCAAGGACGGAAAAGCCATGTTTATCAATGGTGTTGGCAAACATGGGGACGAACTGATATCTTTATTTGAGATCAGTTCGATTGTAGAAGAAAAAGAAAATGCGTAATTCCATAAAGTGAGACCTTTCTTACAAGGTCTCACTGTGTTTATTATGCAGAAACAGATGGAGAAAATAAATGACAAAGTATACGTTGGATGAAGTTAATGATATGTACGTGGACGTGCTCAAGGAGATCGGAAATGTCGGCTCCGGTAACGCAGCGACCGCAATCGCAAATATGGTCGGCACCCGCATTGACATGAAAGTCCCAAATGTAAAATTGATGGACGTAGGAAAATTAGGAAGTGCGATCGGACCGGAAGAAGAGACGGTGATCGGTATTTTTCTTGAGGTATCGCATGATATTGATGGAAGCATGATGTTCCTGCTGGATTTAGAATCCGGACATTATCTTGCGGATAAGCTTTTAATGAAGGAAAATGTGGTTCATGAGCAGATGGAAGTTTTTGATGAAATGGAACTTTCAGCATTGAAAGAGGTGGGGAATATTATTACAGCGTCCTACCTTTCAGCACTGGCTTCCATGACAAATTTAACGATTTTACCATCTGTTCCGTATATCTGTGTCGATATGGCGGCTGCTATTCTAAGTGTTCCGGCCATTGAGTTTGGTCTGGTTGGTGACCGGGCATTATTGATCGAGACAGAGATCTGTGCAGATGTAGCGATCAGAGGCTATTTTATTCTGATGCCGGAACAGGAATCTTATTACAAAATATTATCAGCACTTGGGTTGTCACTGTAAGGAGTTTGTATGGGGAATATCATTAAGGTTGGAATGGCGGATTTGAATGTATGCAAGGCTCCTGACGGACTCACAACACTTGGACTTGGTTCCTGTATCGGACTGACGCTCTATGATCCGGTTACAAAGATTGGCGGCATGGTTCATTATATGCTTCCGGACAGCACAAAAGTGAGCAACAATTCAAATAAGGCAAAATTCGCAGATACAGGAATTGAAGAATTATTAAAAAAAGTCATTGCTGCAGGGGCAAGTAAGACAAGGCTTGTTGCCAAGATTGCTGGCGGTGCGAAGATGTTTGAGGTCAGTGGTTTATCAGATGTCGGAAATATCGGTGCGAGAAATGCAGAAGCAGCAAAGAAGATTTTAAAAGAAAAAGGAATCCGGCTGGTTGCCGAAGACACCGGATTAAACTATGGACGCACGGTCGAGTTACATTGTGACACCGGAGAATTTCTGATAAAATCAGTAGGAAAGCCAATTAAAACTATTTAAAAAATCGTGAAAAACGTTTTTAGTGGAGAGATTATGAAAACAAAAGGCATACCGGCAGTCGTGATGCTGCTTGCAGGGTTTGTCACATGCATCATTGGAATTGTACAGCATATGGAAACGGATGTTTTTATCAAGACATTGCTTGCGGTTTTAATTATTTTTTATTTATTAGGATGCATTGTGAAACTGGTTCTTGATAAAAACTTTAAAGAAATGGATGAACCTGAAGAAAACCAGGAAGAGTCCGGAGAAGAACAGACACAGGAACAGTCAGACTCGGACGGGGAGAAGAAGAGTGAATAACTTGAACCTGGGGGCTTCATATGAAAACGGTAGATAGAGAGAAACTCTGGGAAGAATATCAGAAAAAAAAGACACCGGAGTTGAGAGAAAAACTAATAATAGAATATTCGCCGCTTGTCAAGCTTGTTGCCGGAAGATTGAGCATGTATCTCGGATATAATGTGGAATATGATGATCTTGTAAGTTATGGTATCTTTGGTTTGATCGATGCGATCGATAAATTTGATCTCGGAAAAGAGGTTAAGTTTGAGACATATGCGAGTCTGCGGATTCGTGGAACGATATTAGATCAGATCCGTAAAATGGACTGGATTCCAAGAACTGTCAGACAGAAACAGAAAAAGATTGATGAGGCGATCAAACAGGTTGAAATGCGTACCGGAAAAAATGCTTCTGACGAGGAGATCGCACAGGAATTAGGACTTTCAGAAGACGAACTTACCACATGGCAGTCACAGCTTAAAGTCACGAATATCGTCTCCTTAAACGAGTATCTGGAGCAGGGTGCGGAACCGGTCATGGATGCACGGAGAAATTCCCATTTTATCCAGCCGGAAGATAAGGTTGAGGAAGAAGAACTGAAACAGAAACTGGAAGAATCCCTTGAAGTCCTGACAGAGAAGGAACGTAAGGTAATTCTTTTATATTATTATGAAGATCTGACATTAAAGGAGATCAGCAGCATTCTTGAAGTATCGGAATCGAGAATTTCCCAGCTTCATACGAAGGCTCTTTTGAAAATGCGCAAAAAGCTTGGAAATTATCTTGGAATTCTCATAGACAGAGAGTAGAGGTGATCATTATGTCCATCAGACCAGTTGATTTTAACGGAATGATACAACGCACGCAGGACGTGAGTACTTTAAAACAGAATGAAGACAACAGACCTGTGGTGGAACAGCAGACGATTTTTTCACAGGAAATGAAAAAAGTGGAGCAGAATCTCCATCAGGTGGTTCATGCCCGGGAAAAAGAGAATGCCGGTTATCGTTATGATGCCAAAGAAAAGGGAAATGGGCATTATGAAAAGGAAGAACGGAAGAAAAAAGACAAGAAGCAGCAAAAGGCTGACAATGTTTATTTGAAGGGACAGACTTCCGGATTTGATATCAAGGTATAAGGAGCAGAAACATGACGATGATTGAAATTATCTTACTTCTGGTTGGATGTGTTTTTATGATTGGAAGTTTTTTCATCAGCGAAAAATTATCTTCTTCAGAGTTGAATAAGATCGCAGAATTAAGTGAAGATGAATTAAAAAAGATTATTGAACGTGAAGTGAATAATGCCGGTACACAGATGGATGAAGTGATCGAACAGAAAATCGAAGAAGCGGGTGAACAGGCAGAGCGTGCCATGGAGAAAGAGTCTAATGAACAGATCATGCAGATTCATGAGTACTCTGAAACGGTTATGGAATCCATGAAGAAAACACATGATGAGATCATGTTTCTTTACAGTATGTTAAATGACAAACATACCGAGATGACATCTATGACAGGAGATTTACAGCGTCTGGCTGCAGATATCCGAAATTTACAGGAAAATCTGTCCGCGAAAGCAGGCACTTCAATCAGGAAACCAGTTGCAGAATCCCATGTTGTGCAACAACCTGTAATGAAGCAGAATGCAGTTGTACAACCGATGACAGAGACGATAGATGTGCAGCCGGAACCTGAAGTTCAGGTGAATCGTTTCCAAGAAATTCAGGAACCTGAACAGAAAACGGAAAAACCGGAAACAGCGGATGCACAGGGCATGTCAAATGATATGATTTTAAAACTTTATGAACAGGGACTGAGCAAAGTCGAGATTGCAAAACAATTGGGACGTGGCCTTGGCGAAGTGAATTTAGTGATCGAATTGTATAAAGGGGACGAAAATCTGTGAAATTAAAATATTATTTAAGAGGTCTTGGCATTGGAATTATTGTCACAACGATTCTTCTGATGATTGCATTTGCACTGCATAAACCTACAATGTCAGATGCGGATATCATTGCAAGAGCAAAACAGCTTGGAATGGTTATGCCGGAGGATGAAGAACCGTTGCAGGACACTGAGACAACAGAGAGCACGGAAGTGACAGCAGTTCCTGAAACGGAAGCTGCACAAATTGAGGAACAGACGACAGAGGCTGCTGCAAATACAGAAGAACCGGTGACTGCAGATGAAACAGAGAATCCGGAATCAGAGATGACAGATACAGAAGTGGCAACAGAAGTATCATCAGAGGCAAATGAGGAAAACAACACAGCCGTGAATGCAGCGCCGTATACATTGGTTGTAAACAGAGGAGATGTGTGCAGAATTGTCTGTGAAAATCTTCAGGCAAACGGAGTTGTGGACGATGCGGAGGCATTCCGCAAGTTCCTTGGACAGAAGGGCTTTGCATCTTCCATCAGTGTGGGAAGTTACTCCATTCCTTATGGATTAGATTATGAGGAAATCTATCAGATTTTAAAACTTGGTCCTCAATAGAAAAAAATGCTTGCATACAGGAAAAGCCTGTGCTATAATCTACAAGGCTCAACTTGGAAGAAAAGAATCTTCCGGGAAAAATCACATGTGCTGACTTACAGACCGGTGCCAGATTTGGTTGTCTGCAAGAATGATACACATGGAAGAAAACAAAACCATGGAGGTAAAAAAATGAGTGTTATTTCAATGAAACAGTTATTAGAAGCAGGTGTTCATTTCGGACATCAGACAAGAAGATGGAATCCTAAAATGGCTCCATACATCTACACAGAGAGAAATGGTATCTATATCATCGACTTACAGAAATCTGTAGGTAAAGTAGATGAAGCTTACAAAGCTATGTCTGATATCGCTGCTGAAGGTGGTACAATCCTTTTCGTAGGAACAAAGAAACAGGCTCAGGATGCTATCAAATCTGAAGCAGAGCGTTGTGGAATGTTCTATGTAAACGAGAGATGGTTAGGTGGTATGTTAACAAACTTCAAGACTATCCAGAGCCGTATCGCAAGATTAAAAGAGATTGAGACAATGGCAGCTGATGGTACTTTCGAAGTATTACCTAAGAAAGAAGTTATCGCTCTTAAGAAAGAATGGGAGAAATTAGAGAAAAACCTTGGTGGTATCAAGGAAATGAAGAAAATCCCAGATGCTATCTTTATCGTAGATCCTAAGAAAGAGAGAATCTGTGTTCAGGAAGCTCATACATTAGGAATTACACTGATCGGTATTGCTGATACAAACTGCGATCCAGAAGAATTAGATTATGTAATTCCTGGTAACGATGATGCTATCAGAGCCGTAAAATTAATCGTTTCTAAAATGGCAGACGCTGTTATTGAAGCAAATCAGGGTGCAGAAGCTTTAGAAGAAGTAGCTGAAGAAGCTGCTGTTGCAGAAGAAGCAGAAGCATAAGAAGGACCTACAATATGCTGTCTGGTTAACCAGACAGCATATTTTTTAAAAACATTTATTCATATTGGAGGATACGAAAATGGCTATTACAGCAGCTATGGTAAAAGAACTGCGTGAATTAACAGGCGCAGGAATGATGGATTGTAAAAAAGCTTTAGGCGAGACAGACGGAAATATGGACGAGGCTGTTGAGTACTTAAGAAAAAATGGACAGGCAAAAGCTGAGAAGAAAGCAAGCAGAATTGCTGCAGAAGGTCTTTGTACAGTAGTTGTAAAAGATGACAAGACAGCAGCTGTTGTCGAAGTTAACTCTGAGACAGACTTTGTTGCTAAAAACGAGACATTCCAGCAGTTCGTAAAAGCTGTTGCAGAGCAGGCTGTTGAGTCTGATGCAGCTGATATGGATGCATTCATGGAAGAAAAATGGAATGAGGATCCATCTAAGACTGTAAAAGATGCTTTAGTAGAGAAAGTTGCAGTGATCGGTGAGAACCTTAAAATCCGTAGATTTGAGAAAGTTGTTGCTACAAACGGATGTGTTGTATCTTACGTACACGGTGGCGGTAGAATCGGTGTTATCGTTGAGGCTGAAACAGCAGTTGTAAACGATGCTGTAAAAGAAGCTTTAACAAACCTTGCAATGCAGATTGCAGCTTTAAATCCAAAATATGTTTCCAGAGATGAGATCAGCGAAGAATATATCGCACATGAGAAAGAGATTCTCTTAGCTCAGATCATGAACGATCCAAAAGAGTCCCAGAAACCGGAGAAAGTGATCAATGGTATGATCGAAGGACGTGTAAGCAAAGAATTAAAAGAAATCTGCTTAGTAGATCAGGTTTATGTAAAAGCTGAAGATGGAAAACAGACTGTTGCTAAATATTTAGACGAAGTTTCCAAAGCAGTTGGTACACCTGTAAGCGTTAAGAGATTTGTTCGTTTCGAGACTGGTGAAGGAATCGAAAAGAAACAGGAAGACTTTGCAGCTGAAGTTGCAGCACAGATGAACGCATAATAAAATCTGATTTTGAAATGCCCTGAGGACGATTATGTTTTCAGGGCATTTTTTGTCGGTAATTTATAAAAATGGCTGTAAAATATTGTTGAAAAAACCTTGCTAAATATTGGAAAGTATCTTATCATGGTATTAATAGAAAAGTTAACATAACTATTACAAACGTAGTGCTGATGTTACACTACCAGAAAATAAGAAGGAGTGTTATAGTCATGGAAACAAAAGAAAAAGTATCATTTATCCACTCCATCACAGCAAAGATCATGTTAATGGTGGTTGTGATGGTGGCTTTATCGCTTATGGCGTGTATTTCTATCGCAAATGTAAGGGCTTCGGCGACAGTCAACAATGTCAACGAGAATTTTATTTTGAGCCTTACGGAATCAGCGGCAAAAACATTGGACAAGATTCCGGCAGAGGTAGATTTTTCCACCCAGTGTGCAGCTGTCATGCAGGATATGCGCATGGAGGGTGTGTCGTCTGCCTATGGATATCTTGTAGATTCTGACGGCACGATGCTTTATCATCCGACTGCAGATAAAATTGGAAAATCTGTGGAAAATGAGGTTGTAAAGGGCGTTGTGAGCCAGCTTCAATCAGGCAATATCCCACAGGATGCGGTTGTAACCTATAATTTTAACGGAACAGTCAAATATGCTGCATATGCACTGACCTCTGACCACAAGATTGTTGTGATGTCTGCAGATAAAGGTGAGATCATGGAACCGATCACCAATATGGTAAGGTTAATGCAGATTACTATGGGTGTCTGTCTGATCATCTGCTGTCTGGCTGCATGGCTTTTGACAAATATGATCACAAAACCAATTCACCAGTTGACTTATATTATTACCAGAACTGCTAATTTTGACTTTACCCATAACGCTAATAGCAGAAAATTATACAGCAGAAAAGATGAGATCGGGATTATGGCAGCTGAAATGCATATTATGCGTAAAAATCTGCGGGAGATGGTTGCAAGTATCCAGGATGCAGGACAGAAGATCAATGAGAATGTGTCTGAGTTAAACGAGGTTACGGATACAGTAAACCAGATGTGTTCCGACAACTCGGCAACCAGCCAGCAGCTTGCTGCCGGTATGCAGGAGACAGCAGCGACAACTGTCACGATCAATGAGAATGTGTCCCAGATCAAGGGAGAAGCTGAAACTATCAATGCCATGGCAGAGGAAGGTGCAAAGAATTCAGAAACTGTTATGGATCGTGCTTTGCAGCTTCGTACCAAGACTGTCACCGCAAGCAATAAGACAATGGAGATTTATAATTCTGTCAAGGAGAAAGCTGAAAAAGCAATTGAAGGCTCCAAAGCAGTTGAGAAGATCAATGAACTGACAGGAACTATCATGGAGATTTCTTCCCAGACAGGTCTTCTGGCTTTGAACGCATCCATCGAGGCGGCAAGAGCAGGAGAAGCAGGAAAAGGATTTGCTGTAGTTGCAACTGAAATTGGAAGCCTTGCAGACCAGACTTCCCAGGCAATTGCCAATATCAGTGCGATCGTCAAAGAAGTAAACGAGGCAGTCGGCAATATGTCGGAATGTCTGGAAGAGACAACAGAGTTCCTTGAGAAGAGCGTATCTGCTGATTACAAAGAATTTGAACAGGTAAGTGAACAATATAAGGATGATGCGAATGTATTTAAGAACAGCATGGAGGGAATCAAGACATCCATGGCGCAGCTTGCAGGTGCGATCGAGCAGATCGCAAGTGCTTTGAGCGGCATCAACGATACGGTGGGTGAATCCTCTGTGGGCGTTACGGATATTGCAGAAAAAACTTCCGGCATGGTAGAGAAGACATCATCCGCAACAGATAAAGTAAAAGAATGTTATCAGTGTGTAGATGAACTGAGAGATATTGTTACTAAATTTACATTAGAGTAACAGATTTGTAATTGGACGCGGAGGGGCAGAGCTGTTTTGACGGCTTGCCCCTTTTAAAATAGGAAAATTCTGACAATAATTGCAATAATTTGAAAAAATCATACGATTATATGCTGTTTTCTGCTTTGAAAAATCAAAAAATGTGTTACAATAGATAGGAGACAAATGATAAGCTTGGGGGTTATTCCATGCAGGATAAAGATACAGAGGCAATAAATAATCAAAGAAAACGAAGAAAAAGAATCGGACGGATTCGGAATGGTATTATAATGACGATTGCCGGATGGATCATCCTGTCGATGATACTGATCATTGTTTTATTTGTGCAGGTAATAAAGATTCAGCATAAACTGGATAATATTGTGACAGTCAGTTCGAAGGAACAGGTTCAGCAGGAAAATGCGCAGAAACCGGAAAGTGCCGGGGAGTCTGTTTATACCGATGTCACTGAAGCAACAGAGACACCAAAAACCTATGAGTCTGTGACACCGCCGGCTACCGGTATTTCAGAAGAAGAGAATCTAGCCAGTGATGGGGATATACATAAGGTTTATCTGACCTTTGAAGACGGACCTTCCGATAATACGGGAGAAATTTTGGATATATTGGTCCAATATGATGTGAAAGCAACTTTTTTTGTGGTCGGCAAAGAGGATGAAGAATCCAAGGCATTGTATCAGAGAATAGTGGATGAGGGACATACACTTGGAATGCATTCTTATTCCAACAAATACAGTCAGATTTATCAGTCGGATGAGGCATTTGAAGAAGATTTTGAACGCTTACGTGATGAATTGCATCAGGTCACAGGAGTGAACAGTATTTACTATCGTTTCCCGGGTGGAAGCAGTAACCAGATCAGTAACGTACCAATGAGTGATTTTATCCATTACCTGAATGAACAGGGAGTTATTTATTATGACTGGAACGTTTCTGCGGGAGATGCAGCATCGAATGCATATTCATCCGAGGAAATAGTTGCGAATGTGATGGATGATGTAGTAAAATATAAAACGTCAGTTGTTTTGTTACATGACGCATCGGATAAGTCAGCAACGGTAGAGGCTTTAGCACCATTGATCGAGGCGTTGAATGAAATGGGCGCTGAGATCCTGCCGATTGATGAAGATACATCAGTTATTCAATATGTGAAGGCAGACAGTATTGACTAACTAAATATAAATGGAGGAAGATTATGGGATTTTTTAAAGATTTTAAAGATGATTTTTCACAGGCAGTGAATGAATTGATGCCGGGTGAGGACAATTTAGAAGATGGCGCAGCAAATGAAGATTTAGTTGTGAACACTTTGGAAAATGAAGTGGATGTTGAATCTGAACTTTCCAAATTAGACGGTCTTTTAGAACAGGTGACTTCACAGACTGCAAAACAGCAGACTTCAGTGCAGAATCAGCCAGTTCCGTCCGTACCGCAGCCGCAGCCAGCAGGTGAAACAAAAATCGAACAGCCGGTGATCCCGGAAAATCATGTGAAAAACACTCAGGAGGAAAGAAAAATGGCAGACAATATAACACCAGTTGTCAATGAAACAAAACCAGTATCAGATGAGGTATCTGTAATTACAGAGGGAACGATCATCAAAGGAGATATCGTATCCAACGGATCTTTAGACATCAGAGGAAACGTTCAGGGAGACATTGGATGTAACGGAAAACTTGTTGTAACAGGTACAGTAACAGGTAACAGCAATTCTTCTGAATTTTTTGCTGATGCAGCTAAGATTGAGGGAGAAGTTGTAAGCACAGGTACTGTTAAGATCGGACTTGGCTCTGTGATCATTGGTAATGTAACATCTTCGTCTGCAGTTATCGCAGGGGCAATCAAAGGAGATATTGATGTCCAGGGTCCTGTTGTTGTCGATACATCCGCTGTTGTTATGGGTAACATCAAATCCCGTTCCGTACAGATCAACAATGGTGCAGTCATCGAAGGTTTCTGCTCCCAGTGCTACTCAGATGTTGATGTTGAGAGTCTTTTTGCTTCCAAGAATAATGAATAATCCAGAAAGGAAACGGATTCATAAATGAAACGAGTTTTTTTGAAATTAAGCGGAGAAGCATTAGCCGGTGAAAAACACACTGGTTTTGATGAACCAACCGTTACAGAAGTTGCAAAACAGGTAAAGCAGATTGCAGATAAAGGAATCCAGATTGGTATTGTGATCGGTGGTGGTAATTTCTGGAGAGGAAGAACTTCCGAGACGATCGACAGACCTAAGGCGGATCAGATCGGTATGTTAGCAACCATTATGAACTGTATCTATGTATCTGAGATTTTCCGTTCTGTTGGAATGGATACAGAGATTTTTACACCATTTTTATGTGGAAGCATGACAAAGCTTTTCTCTAAAGATGAGGCAGATAAATGTTTCCATGAGGGAAAAATTGTTTTCTTTGCAGGTGGAACAGGTCATCCTTATTTTTCTACCGATACGGGAATCGTATTACGCGCAATTGAGATGGAAGCAGAAGGTATTTATCTTGCAAAGGCAATTGATGGTGTCTATGACAGCGATCCGAAGCTGAATCCGGCTGCTAAGAAGTATGATGAGGTATCTATTCAGGAGGTAATTGACCAGAAGCTCGCTGTAGTAGATCTTACCGCATCCATTATGTGCATGGAAAACAAGATGCCGATGTATGTGTTCGGATTAAATGAAGAAAATAGTATTGTAAAGGCCATGAGTGGAGAATTTAATGGCACAAAGGTAACAGTTTAGGAGGCTAAATCCTCTCCTCACTCGGAGTTCGGATTTTTGCTTCGCAAAAACAAGGAGGCTAAATCCTCTGCTCCTGCATGGGCAGTCGCATTTTGCTTCGCAAAACAAGGAGGATTAATATGGACGAGAGATTAGTTCAGTTCGATGAGAAAATGCAGAAAACAATGAACAATTTATCAGAGGAATTTGGAAGTATCCGTGCCGGACGTGCCAATCCACATGTTCTTGATAAATTGAGAGTTGATTATTACGGAACACCAACACCTATCCAGCAGGTGGCAAACGTAAATGTTCCGGAACCTAGAATGATTCAGATTCAGCCATGGGAAGCTTCTATGGTAAAAGAGATTGAGAAAGTGATCATGACATCTGATCTTGGAATCAATCCTACCAATGATGGAAAGACAATCCGTCTTTTATTCCCGGAACTGACAGAGGAAAGACGTAAAGATCTTGCAAAAGACGTAAAGAAGAAAGGTGAGAGTGCAAAAGTAGCCATTCGTAATATTCGTCGTGATGCAAATGATTCCTTCAAGAAACTTGCAAAAGAGGATGTTTCAGAAGATGAAATCAAAGCATTGGAAGAAAATGCTCAGAAGATGACAGATAAATATATTGCAGCTGTCGATGAAGCAGTAGAAGTTAAAACAAAAGAAATTTTAACTGTATAAATAAATTGACAGAATAAAAGAAAGAGTGGGGGCATGAGAAAATCGTGTCCTCATTTTCGTAACTTATAAAAGAACAATATTTTGCAATGACAGCGGAACAAAAAAAATTACAAGGTTTTGTGCCGTTTGACTGGAACAGAAAGGATATACAAAGAGCATGAAGATTCCACAACATGTAGCAATTATATTAGATGGAAATGGAAGATGGGCAAAAAGCAAAGGAATGCCAAGAAATTACGGACATACGGTCGGGGCTAAGAATGTGGAGACAGTCTGTCAGGCAGCCCATGATATGGGAATTAAATATCTGACCTTATATGCTTTTTCTACCGAGAACTGGAACCGGCCGGATAACGAAGTAAATGCATTGATGAAATTACTGGAATCTTATCTGAAAAACTGTATTAAAACTGCGGATAAGAATAATATGCGTGTCCGGGTGATCGGAGATACCACAAAACTCAGTGAGAAGTTTCAAAATCAGATCAAAGAATTGGAGTCTGCATCTGCACACAATGATGGTTTGAATCTGCAGATTGCGATCAATTATGGAAGCCGGGATGAGATGCTCCGGGGCATGCGGAAAATGTATGCAGATCTCCGTGACGGCAAATTGCAGGAAAACGAGATTGATGAGACACATTTTGAAGCTTATCTGGATACGAAAGATATTCCGGATCCGGATCTGTTGATCCGCACCAGTGGGGAACAGCGCTTATCGAATTATCTCTTATGGCAGCTGGCTTACAGTGAATTTTATTTTACGGAAGTTCCATGGCCGGACTTCCATAAAGAAGAATTAGAAAAGGCAGTTGAAGCATATAATAAACGTGACCGCAGGTTTGGCGCACTCTCAGAGGAGGATGGAGAAATATAATGTTTAAGACAAGATTATTAAGTGGAATCGTGTTAGTGATCGCAGCACTGGTTCTGATCATTACAGGCGGAGATGTTCTGCTGATCTCAACACTGATTATTTCCTATATTGGTATGTTTGAATTATATCGCATTTTTCACATTGAAAAAGAGGCGGTTGGAATCATTGGTTATCTGGCAGCGACCGTGTATTATTGTAATCTGAAATTTGCATTTTTGCCGGATACAATGGTGTTTGTATTAGGTGTTTTGATTCTTATGATGTTCGCATATGTATTTACATATCCGAAGTATAAGACGGAACAGGTACTTGCAGCATTTTTTGGCGTGTTCTATGTTGCTGTGATGTTGTCGTATGTGTATCAGACACGTATGATTGAGGCAGGTGCCTACATTGTATGGCTTGTTTTTTTGTGCTCCTGGGGATGCGACACCTGTGCATACTGTGTAGGAATGTTGATTGGGAAACATAAAATGTCGCCCAAATTAAGTCCGAAGAAATCAGTGGAGGGCGCTGTCGGCGGTGTTGTAGGTGCAGCGCTTCTCACGATTATTTATGGCATGATCTTTAAAAGTGCCATGCAGATTGATCAGACACATGTCTGGATCATGGCAGGAATCAGTGCGGTTGGAGCTTTAATCTCTATGGTGGGGGATCTTACAGCATCCGCCATCAAGCGTAATTATGAGATCAAAGATTATGGAAAACTGATTCCGGGGCACGGTGGTATTTTAGACCGTTTTGACAGTGTGATCTTTACTGCACCAATCATTTATTTCCTTGCAGTGAACTTTATTAAATTATAAGATAAGGAAAACATAAAATATGAAAAAAATTGCAATTTTAGGTTCTACCGGTTCTATCGGTACACAGACACTCGATATTGTAAGAGAGCAGGGGGATATTCAGGTAGTTGCAATGGCTGCCGGAAGTAATATCAGTTTGTTAGAAGCGCAGATGAGAGAGTTCAAGCCATCACTTGTCAGTGTATGGAATGAAAAAAAGGCATCAGAACTTCGTACGAATACAAAAGACCTCGACATAAAAATCGTGTCCGGCATGGAAGGACTTCTTGAAGTATCGGTGATCCCGGAGAGTGAGATTTTAGTGACTGCAATTGTTGGTATGCTTGGAATCAGACCAACGATTGCTGCAATTAAAGCAGGAAAGAAAATTGCTTTGGCAAACAAGGAAACACTTGTCACTGCCGGACATATTATTATTCCGCTTGCAAAGGAATACAAGGTGCCAATTCTTCCGGTGGACAGCGAACACAGTGCGATTTTCCAGTCGTTGCAGGGTGCCGGAGATAATAAGATCAGCAGGATTTTACTGACAGCTTCCGGTGGACCGTTCCGTGGAAGAAAAGCAGATGAACTTAAGAATATTCAGGTGGAAGATGCCCTGAAACATCCAAACTGGAGCATGGGAAGAAAAATCACGATTGATTCTTCCACATTGGTAAATAAAGGACTGGAAGTGATGGAAGCAAAATGGCTCTTTGATGTGGCTTTAGATCAGATTCAGGTTGTAGTACATCCGCAGAGTGTCATTCATTCTGCTGTAGAGTATCAGGATGGAGCAGTGATCGCACAGCTTGGCACGCCGGATATGAGACTTCCAATCCAGTATGCACTTTATTATCCGGAGCGCCGGAATCTTTCGGGCAGGAGACTGGATCTGTTTGAAATTGCAGATCTTACCTTCGAGAAGCCGGATACCGATACATTTCGCGGGCTTGCACTTGCATATCAGGCAATGGAAAAGGGCGGAAATATTCCGACTGTGTACAATGCTGCCAATGAGAAAGCGGTCAGTCTGTTTTTAGACCGGAAGATTTCTTATCCGGAGATCACAGAGTTGATCGAGGCATGTATGGAAAATGCAGAGTTTATCGATCATCCGGATGTGGATGAAATTTTGGGGACAGAAGCAGCTGCTTATGAGTTTATTGAAAAAAAGATGAGTGCAAAATAAAACGCATTTAAAAATGCAACAAGACATCAGGAAAGGTTTTTTACATGAAAATTATTATCGCATTACTGATATTCAGCATTATTATCCTGTTTCATGAACTGGGACATTTTTTGCTTGCAAAGGCAAATGGAATCCGTGTCAATGAATTTTCACTTGGATTAGGACCTACACTTTTCGGAATCCAGAAAGGTGAGACAAAATACTCCATCAAACTGCTTCCATTTGGAGGAGCCTGCATGATGGAGGGAGAGGATTCGGAAAGCCAGGATAACAAAGCGTTTAACAACAAATCTGTCTGGGCAAGGATCAGCGTTGTAGCTGCGGGACCAATTTTTAATTTTATCATGGCCTTTATCTTCTCTTTTATTCTTGTCTGCTGCACCGGATATGATCTTCCGGTACTCTCAGATGTGAGTGAGGGTTATGCCGCAGAGGAAGCGGGACTTCAGGCAGGTGATACGATTGTAAAAATGGGAAATAAACATATTCATTTTTACCGTGAGGTGAGTGCATATTCCATGTACCATGCCGGAGAACCGGTGAAAGTAACTTATGAGCGGGATGGAGAACGTTACACAACGGAACTCACTCCAAAATATGATGAGACCACCGGAAGATATTTATATGGATTTATTGGAATGGCAGCCAGAGAGAAGACAACAAACAATGTATTCACGCTGGCAAAATACAGTGCTTACGAGGTGGAGTACTGGATCTATACGACACTTGGAAGCTTAAAGATGCTCTTTACCGGAGGCGTTACCGTCAATGATATGAGTGGTCCGGTAGGAATTGTCAGTGCAATCGGAGACAGCTATGAGCAGAGTGTTTCCTACGGCTACTTCTATGCATTCCTGCAAATGCTGTATATCAGTATCCTGCTTTCTGCGAACCTTGGTGTCATGAACCTTCTGCCACTCCCGGCACTCGACGGTGGAAGACTTGTATTTTTGCTGGTAGAGGCGATCCGTGGCAAAAAAGTTGACCCGGAAAAAGAGGGCATGGTACATTTTGCCGGTATCATGATATTGTTTGCACTCATGATACTGATCATGTTTAACGACATTCGTAAGTTGTTTATATAGATTAGAAAAAGTTTCGCAATTATCCAGTAAGAATTTATACGAAAGGGAGAAGAACAATGACAAAAACAGTGCAGATCGGCAACCGCATCATTGGCGGCGGCAACCCGATTTTGATCCAGTCTATGACCAATACAAAAACCGAGAATGTGGAGGCAACTGCCGCACAGATCAATCAGCTTACAGCTGCCGGATGTGATATCATCCGCTGTGCAGTGCCTACGATGGATGCAGCGAAGGCATTAAAGGAGATAAAAAAACAGGTGCAGATTCCGGTCGTTGCAGACATTCATTTTGACTATCGTCTTGCAATTGCAGCAATGGAGAATGGAGCAGACAAAATCCGCATCAATCCGGGAAATATCGGAAGCACAGAGCGTGTGAAGGCTGTGGTGGATGTCGCAAAAGAGCGCAACATTCCAATCCGTGTAGGGGTAAACAGTGGTTCCTTAGAAAAAAATCTGGTGGAGAAATACCATGGAGTGACGGCTGAGGGACTGGTAGAAAGTGCTTTGGATAAAGTGAAACTGATTGAAGATATGGGATATGATAATCTTGTCATCAGTATTAAATCTTCGGATGTTATGATGTGTGTGAAAGCACATGAACTGATCACAAGCCAGACCGATCATCCGCTGCATGTCGGGATCACGGAAGCCGGTACGATCATCAGCGGTAATATCAAGTCAGCCATCGGACTTGGATTGATCTTACATCAGGGAATCGGTGACACGATCCGGGTTTCCCTGACAGGAGATCCATTAGAGGAGATCAAATCTGCCAAATTAATTTTAAAAACACTTGGACTCCGCAAAGGCGGTGTGGAAGTAGTATCCTGTCCTACCTGTGGACGAACACAGATCAATCTGATCCAGCTGGCCAATCAGGTAGAAAATATGGTTGCCGACATTCCTCTTGACATTAAAGTTGCCGTTATGGGATGCGTTGTTAATGGTCCGGGAGAAGCAAAAGAGGCAGATATCGGAATCGCCGGAGGAATCGGAGAAGGACTTATTATCAAACATGGCGAGGTATTCAAAAAAGTGCCGGAGTCAGAACTTTTAGAGGCACTCCGCTATGAACTGTTACATTGGAATGAATAATTATGGCAAAACTATTTTTTGATGTCTTTCCGACACTGGATGTGTCCGGGGATATGAAGAAAATTTTATCTGAGATGGAAGTTACCAAGGTAGGGATGAATCATGAGAGAGATCATATCCGTGTCTATCTTTTGGGCAGTCATCTTATACATAAAAATAACATTACGCAGTTAGAAAAATCCATTGAGGAGCAGATATTTAAGGGAAAACGGATGAATGTCCGTATTATCGAAAAGTATCAGCTCTCCGAGCAGTATACCGCCCGCACGCTGATGGATATGTATAAGGACAGTATTTTAGAAGAGTTAAAAGCCTACAGTCTGATGGAATACAATCTGCTGCGTGCTTCCAAAATGGAATTTACGGATGACAGTCATCTGCATCTTGTACTGGAAAATACGATCATTGCACAGACACGCTCCCATGAAATTGTGGAATTTTTAGAGAAAATCGTGTGTGAGCGCTGTGGCATGAACCTGATTGTTGACCTTGACTTTGAGGAACCAAAAGAGAGCAGGTACAAGAAAAACAGTGATCTTCAGATTCAGTTTGAAATCAAAAATATATTAAAAAATATCAATTTGAAGGATGAGGACGGAGAGACAGTTGCAGTTGCTTCAGATGCCAATGAAAAAAGTGCAGCTTCCGGTCAGACTACAACATCTGGAGACAGTGGTTCTACAGGTGGTGGAAACGCCGTAAAACCTGAAAAAAACGATGCAAAATCTGCAAATGGTGCAGGAAATACTGCAAAAAAACCATACGACGGACCGCGGAAAGAGTTTAAAAAACGTTATGATGGTGGTGGCTTTGGCGGAGGTAAAAAATCCGATAATCCGGATGTGATTTACGGTCGTGATATTGAGGATGGAGAAACCATCCCATTGGAGAAAATCGTGGGTGAGATGGGTGAAGTTACCATCCGCTGTCAGGTCATGACGGTTGAGACGAGGGAGATCCGTAACGAAAAGACAATCATTATCATGTCGGTCACAGATTTTACGGATTCCATTGTCCTGAAAATATTTACGAGAAATGAAGACAGGGATGAGCTTCTTGGCAATCTGAAAAAAGGGGCATTCTTAAAAATCAAAGGTGTCACGACAATCGATAAGTTTGACAGTGAATTAACAATCGGTTCGATCGTTGGGATTAAGAAGATTGCAGACTTTACGACCACCCGTATGGACACCAGTCCGGAGAAGCGTGTGGAATTGCACTGTCATACAAAGATGAGTGATATGGATGGTGTGTCCGAGTGTAAGGACATCGTAAAGCGTGCCATGAAATGGGGACATAAGGCGATTGCGATCACCGACCACGGCGATGTACAGGCATTCCCGGATGCAAACCATGCACTGAGTCCGGATGACGATTTTAAGGTTATCTACGGTGTGGAAGCGTATCTGGTGGATGACTTAAAGGATATTATCACAGATTCGAAGGGACAGAGCCTCGATGAGACCTATGTGGTGTTTGATTTGGAGACGACCGGTTTCAGCCCCGATAAGAATAAGATTATTGAGATCGGTGCAGTGAAAGTAGTCGGTGGTGTCATTACAGACCGTTTCTCGACATTTGTAAACCCGGAAGTGCCAATTCCATTCCGAATCGAGGAATTGACCTCAATTAAGGATGATATGGTCATTGACGCACCGAAGATTGAGGAGATTCTGCCGGAATTTATGAAGTTCTGCGAGGGTGCGATCATGGTTGCCCACAATGCGGAATTTGATATGAGTTTTATTAAGAAAAACTGCAAGGATCAGGGGATAGAGAGAGAGTTTACGATCATAGATACAGTGGCTCTTGCCAGAATCCTGCTGCCGAACCTGAATCGTTTTAAACTCGATACCGTTGCAAAGGCATTGAATGTCTCACTGGAAAACCATCATCGTGCAGTTGACGATGCTGCCTGTACAGCAGAAATTTTTGTGAAATTTATTGAGATGTTAAAAGAACGCGGTATGGAAAATCTCGATGATGTGAACCATATGGTTTCCACCTCCCCGGAAACGGTCATGAAAATGCCGACCTACCATGCAATTATTCTGGCGACAAATGACATCGGACGTATCAATCTGTATCGTCTGGTTTCACTTTCACACCTCACGTATTATAATAAGAGACCACGTGTGCCAAAAAGTGAATTTGTCAAATACAGAGAGGGACTTCTTTTAGGCTCTGCCTGTGAAGCTGGAGAATTATACCGTGCGATTGTGGGCGGAAGACCGCAGGAAGAGATCATAAGACTTGTAAAGTTCTATGATTATCTGGAGATACAGCCGCTTGGAAACAATGAGTTCATGTTGCGCAGTGACAAGGAGCCGGTGAATACGATGGAAGAGCTGCAGGATATCAACCGCAGGATCTGCAGACTGGGGGAGGAATTTAACAAGCTTGTGGTGGCTACCTGCGATGTGCATTTCCTTGACCCGGAAGATGAAATCTACCGCCGTATTATTATGGCAGGAAAGGGATTTAAGGATGCTGACGAGCAGGCACCGTTATATCTTCGAACAACCGAAGAAATGCTAAAGGAATTCGAATATCTTGGAAGTGCCAAGGCAGAAGAGGTCGTCATTACAAATCCAAACAAAATTGCGGATATGTGTGAGAAGATTGCACCGGTAAGACCGGATAAGTGTCCGCCGTTTATCGAGAATTCGGATCAGATGCTCCGTGATATCTGCTATAACAAGGCGCACAGCATGTATGGTGAAGAACTGCCTCCGATCGTAAAGGAGCGGCTTGACCGAGAATTAAATTCGATTATTTCCAATGGATATGCGGTAATGTATATTATCGCACAGAAGCTTGTATGGAAGTCGAACGAGGATGGTTACCTTGTAGGTTCCCGTGGTTCGGTAGGTTCCTCTTTTGCAGCGACCATGTCCGGTATCACGGAGGTAAATCCATTGCAGGCGCATTACCGTTGCGAATATTGCAAATACAGCGATTTTGATTCACCGGAAGTCAAGGCATTTTCCGGAAGAAGTGGTTGTGATATGCCGGATAAGATTTGTCCGGTGTGTGGCAAAAAGCTGGTAAAAGATGGATTTGATATTCCATTTGAGACCTTCCTTGGATTCAAGGGAAATAAAGAGCCGGATATCGACTTAAACTTTTCCGGTGAGTATCAGAGTAAAGCCCATGCTTACTGTGAGGTTATTTTCGGTTACGGACAGACATTCCGTGCCGGAACGATTGGTACACTTGCGGATAAGACTGCATTTGGATATATCAAAAATTATTATGAAGAGCGTGGAATTCACAAGAGAAACTGTGAGATTGACCGTATTGTACAGGGATGTGTCGGCGTCCGGAGAACGACCGGACAGCATCCGGGAGGTATCGTTGTTCTTCCGGTGGGCGAGGAGATTAATACGTTTACTCCGGTACAGCATCCGGCAAACGATATGACGACTGCAACGGTTACGACTCATTTTGATTACCATTCCATCGACCATAACTTATTAAAACTGGACATTCTCGGACACGATGATCCGACCATGATCCGTATGTTACAGGACTTGACAGGACTTGATCCACAGACGATCCCTTTGGACGATCAGACAGTCATGTCGCTGTTTATGAATACCTCTGCATTGGGAGTAGAACCGGAAGACATCAACGGTATTCCCCTGGGATGTTTAGGAATCCCGGAGTTTGGAACAGATTTTGCGATGCAGATGGTTATTGATGCGAAACCGACCGAATTTTCGGATCTGATCCGAATTTCAGGACTTTCGCATGGTACGGATGTGTGGTTGGGAAATGCACAGACTTTAATTGAGCAGGGGATTGCAACGATTTCTACTGCAATCTGTACCCGTGATGATATTATGATTTATCTGATCAGTATGGGACTTGACAGTGAGCAGTCCTTTACCATTATGGAGTCTGTTCGAAAAGGTAAGGGATTAAAGGAAGAATGGAAGGAAGAGATGCGGGCACATAATGTACCGGAATGGTATATTGATTCGTGTTTAAAGATCAAGTATATGTTCCCGAAAGCACATGCGGCTGCCTACGTTATGATGGCGTGGCGTATTGCATACTGTAAAGTTTTTTATCCACTCGCCTATTATGCAGCATATTTTTCCATTCGTGCGACCGGTTTCAACTATGAGATCATGTGTCAGGGAAAAGAGCGTCTGGAATATTTTTATAAGGATTACACAAGAAGAAAAGACTCTCTTTCCAAAAAAGAGCAGGATGTCTACCGTGATATGCGGATCGTGCAGGAGATGTATGCGAGAGGTTTTGATTTTACGCCAATTGATATTTACCGTGCATTGCCGGACCGTTTCCAGATCATCGACGGAAAGCTTATGCCGGCGTTAAATACCATTGAAGGTATGGGTGACAATGCTGCAATTGCGGTTGCGGAAGCAGCAAAAGACGGAAAGTTCTTATCCAAAGATGATTTCCGTCAGAGAACCAAAGTAACGAAATCTACCATCGATCTTATGGCAGATCTTGGACTGCTGGGCGATATGCCGGAGTCCAATCAGTTGTCGTTATTTGATTTTGCATAAATATTTGTTTTGCGGGATAAAGAAACGCCAGGAAAAAATGAAGTTTCCTGACGTTTCTTTTTTTGTAAAAAATTGCATTGTAACAACGCCTGCTTACGGATTGAAAATCTGTACATTGCCCGGGGCAGCAACAGATGTATAATAAGGGGTTTTGGTCGTAAAATCTTTAAAATAGACATAAGTGGAAGTTACATTAATGGCAGTGTAGTTGCCTTCTTTTAATTCCTGATAATTGCTTCCATCTGTATTAATACAACAGATGGCCGGATTTGTCTTATCATTTTTCTGAAAAAAGATTTTATCGCCTGTGACATTATAGCAGTCGACACGGCAGTCCGTGACCAGCGTTTTTTCACCATTTGTCAGATCGACTTTGGCAATGCGGTAATCGTTTTCACAGTCCATAAAATAAAGATTGTTTCCGTCTTTCACCGGCATCCAGCAGTTCCCCTCATAGATGACTTTTGCGTGGTCATTGGAAGTGTCCATCTCATAGATATTATGATTGTCTGTCAGTCCGTTATAATAAATATATTGTCCATCGGTACTTGCGGTAAAGTAGGACTGTTTTTCTACCTGCTCTTTTTCCTTGCCATCAATTTTGACTTTGTACAGCGTGGTTGCATCAGTGGTATCATAATGCAGATAGTACAGATAATTTCCAACCAGGGAAGCATACATACACGGATCATCATCTAAAATTTCAGGTTTTCCTTTTCCGTCAATGTCCAGCCGGCATAAGCTGTTGGTATTGACCGGGAGGAAGGAAAACGAATCAGCGCTTTTTCCCTTAAGTTTACAGTAATAAATGTAGTGGTCATCCACGTTGATGTAGCTGACACTCTGATCCTCTAACTTTTTGATGTTTGTGCCGTCCGGGTTCATGGAGTACAGACAGTAGTTGTCGGCAGGGTTGGCAAAGTAGACAATACCATCTTTTTCACAGAAATATCCTTCGTTATACAGATTTCCCGCAGTGTTGCCGTTGACATAACCGTCATTATACCGAATGCGGTTTATGTACCGGTAGAGGAAAACACACCCGGCAGCAAGAAGGATCACCAACACAAAAAGCAGCCATTTCCAGATTTTTTTCATAAGTAAATCACCTCTTTGATTTATAATCTTTATCTATAAAAAGTATAGCATTTCTGTATACCATGACGCAAGTGTTCTCTTGCAAGCAAACTGTGAATGTAATATATTATAAATAATAAATGGAAAGGCTTGGATTTATTATGAGAGATTTATTGGAACTAAGAGATGAGATCGATCAGATCGACAGTCAGATCGTAGATCTGTATGAACGCAGAATGGCAATTTCTGAGGAAGTTGCTGAATATAAAATTGCTGTAGGAAAGAAAGTATTTGACAAGCAGCGTGAGGTTTCCAAGTTGGAAACATTGAGCAGAAAAGGAACTACGCCATTTTTAAAACATGGTATCCGTGAACTGTTCGAGCAGATCATGTCCATGAGCCGGAAGCGTCAGTATCAGCTTCTGACAGAACATGGTCAGACGGAAAAACCCGATTTTAAAGAAGTAGATCATCTGAATTACAAAAATGCTAAAATCGTATTTCAGGGAACAGAAGGCGCGTATTCCCAGCTTGCGCTGAATGAGTATTTCGGGGAGAATGCAGACAGTTATCATGTGGATACGTGGCGGGATGCGATGGAAGCCATCCAAAACGGGGAGGCCGATTACGCTGTATTCCCAATTGAGAATTCATCCGCCGGAATCGTTTCCGAGAACTATGATCTTATGGTGGAATACAATAATTATATCGTGGGAGAGCAGATCATCCGTATCGACCATGCACTTTTGGGTCTGCCGGAAGCAGACATGGACGATATCACCGACATTTATTCCCACCCGCAGGCGTTGATGCAGTGTTCAAAATACCTTGAGAGCCACAGAGACTGGGAAAAGCACAGTCTGAAAAATACGGCAATGTCTGCCCAGAAGATCAAAGAGGATGGAAAAAAGAACAAGGCAGCGATCGCAAGCACCCTGACTGCGGACATTTATGGTCTGAAAGTGCTTGACGAGGCAATCCAGAACAATAAAAACAATTATACAAAGTTTATCATTGTGGCGAACAAGAAGATTTTTGAATCGAGAGCCAATAAGATCAGTATCTCTTTTGAAGTTCCGCATGAGAGCGGTTCGCTGTACCATAAGCTGTCCCATTTTATCTACAACGGAATCAACATGAACAAGATCGAGTCCAGACCGGTGCAGGGAAAAGCGTGGGAGTACCGCTTCTTTGTTGACATTGAGGGAAATCTCAATGATGCAGCTGTACAGAATGCGCTGCGGGGGCTGACAGAAGAGACGATCCGTTTGAAAATACTTGGCAATTATGTAAGTGCAGAAGGGAATGAATAAACTGATGAAAAGTCCAAAAAATTTGATTTTATATAAAGATTTTGAAAATGGAAAATTATTTTATAACATGACCTGGATCATGGAGAATTATGAAAATGAATATTATAATAAAGAGGATGTGGAGTCTCTACTGTATGAGAGTTTGAACCAGTTAATGGAACTGGCAGTGAGTCATGGCTTTGAGGGGAATCTGTGGCACAGTTTTCTGGCATTTCTTCTTGTAAATAATGAGAATGCTTACAGCAAAGCCTGTGAGATCCGCGGAAAAGTGGAGGGCTCTGTCAATCAGATCATATTGCATGACTTTGAGATCATCAAATCGCTGTTTGATTTTGATTTTGGAAAACTTGCCTCTTATTTTGAGATGGACTGTATGGATGCCATCACTGATTATCAGAGCATGACAGGGAGCGGAAAGATTTTTAATAAGAGGATCAAGGAGCGCATCAATGAGTTGAAGTTAAATCTGGAAGCTTCCACAGATGTGTCCGGATTTAAAGATGCAGTGACGGCATTTTATAAAGATTTTGGCGTTGGCAAACTAGGACTTCACAAGGCATTCCGCATTCAGCACAGGGAAAAGGGAGATGTGGAGATCGTGCCGATCACAAATATTGCCCATGTGAAATTAGACGATCTGGTCGGCTATGAGCTTGCAAAACAGAAACTCATCGACAATACAGAAGCATTTGTCAACGGAAAGCAGGCAAATAACTGCCTGTTATATGGGGATGCCGGAACCGGAAAATCCACCAGTATCAAAGCCATTGCAAACCAGTACTATGACAGAGGCTTACGTCTAATCGAAGTGTACAAGCACCAGTTCTGTGATCTGAATGATGTCATCGCACAGATCAAAAACCGCAATTACAAGTTCATTATTTACATGGACGATCTCTCTTTTGAAGAGTTTGAGATCGAATATAAATATCTGAAGGCAGTGATCGAGGGCGGTCTTGAGAAAAAACCGGATAACGTACTGATCTATGCAACCTCCAACAGACGCCACCTGATCCGTGAAACATTTTCGGATAAAGAGGAAGTGCGTGAGGATATGCATACTTCCGATACTGTACAGGAAAAACTATCCCTGTATGCAAGATTTGGTGTTTCCATTTATTTTGGCGCACCGAACAAGAAGGAATTCCAGAATATTGTCAAAGTACTTGCAGAAAAATATCAGGTTTCCATGGATGAGGACACTTTGCTTGCTGAGGCCAATAAATGGGAGCTTTCCCACGGCGGATTATCCGGCAGGACGGCACAGCAATTTATCAACTATTTACTTGGAAAAGAATAAAAAATTGGTATAATAGAGATATACAAAAGAAATGAGGAGGCAGACATCTGGTGATTCATACATTCGCAGCAATTTATATTGGTTCTTATGAAGTAAGTATTAAAATATTTGAGATTTCAGGAAAGAAGAAAATCCGTGACATTGATTATATCCGGAGCAGGATCGAGCTCGGAAGAGATGCATATTCCAAGGGAAGTATTGGATATGAACTTGTGGAGGCGCTGTGTGATACGCTTGCCGAGTACAAAAAGATCATGGACGGCTACCGGGTGGACAGCTACGAAGCATATGCTGCCGCAGCCTTGAGAAACGCTGAAAATGAACTTTTTATCTTAGACCAGATCCGCATCCGGACAGGACTTCTCGTAAAAGTTTTAAGTAACTCTGAGCATCGCTTTATCAGTTATAAATCGGTTGCCATGCGGGAAGATTTTGAGCGTATGATCCAGAAAGGTGCAGCAGTTGTGGATGCCGGAGGCGGCGGTATGCAGATCACGGTATTCTCAAAGGGAAAAGTAGTCACAACACAGCATCTGGCACTCGGCACCATGCGTATGCGGGAGCAGCTTGCAAGAAAAAGTAATAATCTGGCACAGTATGAACTTCAGGTAGAAGAACTTGTTGACAAGGAACTTGAAGTTTTTAAAGCTATGTATCTTCAGGAGACGAAGATCAAATACCTGATCATCATCGGTGATTATATATCAGAGATCAGCAGAAAAGTAGAAAAAAACAAGGAAGATAATACCATAGAGGTAGCAAAGTTCTTAAAGTACATCAGAAAGCTGGATGAGAAGACATTAGAGGAAATCTCAGAGGAATTGAACCTTTCGAATGAGAGTGATGCGCTTGTCATTCCATATATGATGATCTTTAAATGCATGGCGGAGAGCATCGGCGCAGAGAGTCTCTGGGCACCGGGAACAAATGTCAGCGATGGTATCGCATTCCACTATGCACAGAAGAATAATATGATCCGGGTGGAACATGATTTTGAGGCGGATGTCTTATCTGCCGCAAGAAATCTTTCCGAGCGTTACATGAGTTACACCCCACATATTGATGCACTGACGCAGATGGCAACCCTTATTTTTGATACGATGAAAAAAGTACATGGACTTGGCAGAAGAGAACGGCTGCTTTTGCAGGTGGCTGCCATTTTACATGACTGCGGAAAATATATCAGTTTTGCCAACGGTCCGTCCTGCTCCTATGATATTATTATGGCTTCCGAGATTATCGGACTGACACACAAAGAGCGTGAGATCATTGCAAACACAGTATTATATAATACATGGTCGCTTCCTGACTATGAAGATCTCGCAGATAAACTGGATCATGACAGTTATCTGACCGTTGCAAAACTTTCTGCAATCCTTCGTGTATCCAATGCAATGGACCGGAGCCACAAGCAGAAGTTTAAGAATGTGAAGGCGGCGGTCAAGGGAAGAGAGCTTGTGATCACAATTGAGACAATGGATGATATTGCTTTGGAAAAAGCACTGTTTGATGCCAAAACGGCATACTTTGAAAATGTATTCAGTATAAAGCCGGTGATCAAAGAAAAGAGAGTCTACGGCTGACAGACAACCAATGGAAAGGCTAGGTTTATCTTATGGAGAAAGAACAGGATTTTAAAAAACCGGAATATTATGAAAACAGGGAATTGAGCTGGCTAAAATTTAATCACCGTGTATTAAACGAGGCGAGAGATAAATCCATTCCGCTTCTGGAACGATTAAAGTTTGTCAGTATCACTTCGTCAAATCTGGACGAATTTTTCATGGTGCGTGTCGCATCCCTGAAGGATATGGTACACGCCAATTATAAGAAAAAAGACATTGCCGGAATGACGGCATCGGAACAGTTAGAGAAGATCAATGAGCGCACGAGAGAGCTTGTCACGCTTCAGTACAATACCTATAACCGTTCTCTTGTGCCGCTTATGCACCAGCATGGGATCGTTGTGATGGATGCATTCGAAGATCTGAGTGAGGCGCAGGCTGCATTTGTGGACCGCTATTTTGAAGACAATGTATATCCGGTACTCACCCCGATGGCGGTGGATGCCTCAAGACCATTTCCACTGATTCGGAACAAGACATTGAACATTGCAGCACTTCTTTCCAAGAAAAAAGGAAAAGCAGAAAAAGAGGAAATTGAATTTGCAACCGTTCAGGTTCCAAGCGTGTTGCCACGCCTGGTACATATCCCTTCGGAAGATGGAAATGAAAAGACCTTCATTTTATTGGAGCAGGTCATTGAGCGGAATATTGATAAATTGTTTTTAAACTACGATGTACTCTGTGCATATCCTTACCGTGTCATGCGGAATGCCGACCTGTCGATCGATGAAGATGAGGCGGCTGACCTGTTAAAAGAGATTCAGAAACAGTTAAAAATGCGTCAGTGGGGCGAGGTGATCCGTCTGGAAGTGGAGGACGGTATTGACAAAAAGCTGTTAAACTTCTTAAAAGATGAATTAAAAGTGGCAGAACAGGATATTTTCCAGATCAACGGACCAATTGATTTCACATTCCTGATGAAAATGTATGGATTAGAAGGCTGTGACGATCTGCGGAATGAGCCTTACACGCCACAGCGCGTGCCGGAGATCGTACCGGGGGAAAATATTTTTGATGAGATCCGAAAAGGAGATATCCTTTTGCATCATCCATACCAGACGTTTGATCCGGTGGTTGATTTTATACGTCAGGCATCTGTGGATCCGGATGTACTTGCCATCAAACAGACACTTTACCGTGTCAGCGGCAATTCACCAATTATTGCTTCATTGGCACAGGCGGCTGAAAACGGCAAGCAGGTTTCTGTTTTAGTGGAGTTAAAGGCGCGATTTGATGAGGAAAATAACATTGTCTGGGCAAAAAAATTAGAGCAGGCTGGCTGCCATGTTATCTATGGTCTGGTTGGACTGAAAACCCACAGCAAAATAGCGCTGGTTGTCCGGAGGGAGGAAGATGGTATCCGTCGTTATGTGCATCTTGGAACCGGTAACTACAACGACTCCACAGCAAAGTTATATACAGACTGTGGTATTTTTACCTGTGACGGTGCAATCGGAGAGGATGCAACTGCCGTATTCAATATGTTGTCCGGCTACTCCGAACCATTGTCGTGGAATGAACTTGCGGTTGCACCAATCTGGCTTCGCACGAAGTTCACAAAGCTGATCCGTCGTGAGACGAAGCATGCAAAAGAGGGAAAACCTGCAAAGATCATTGCAAAAATGAATTCGCTCTGTGATCCGGGAATCATTGAATCCCTTTATGAAGCGTCTGCAGCAGGTGTTAAGATCCAGCTGATCGTCCGTGGAATCTGCTGCTTAAAAGTCGGAATCCCAGGGGTGAGCGAGAATATTGAAGTCCGTTCGATCGTTGGAAATTTCTTAGAGCACAGCCGGATATTCTATTTCTTCAACGATGGAGAAGAAGAACTTTACATGGGAAGTGCCGACTGGATGCCGCGTAACTTAGACAGACGAGTGGAGATTTTATTCCCGGTATTAGATGATGAACTGAAAAAACGTGTCAGACATATTCTGGATGTGGAGCTGGCAGACACTTTAAAAGCACATGTACTGCATGCTGACGGCAATTACGAGAAGGTAGACAGACGTGGAAAAGCAGCATTATCATCTCAGGATGTTTTCTGTAAGGAAGCAATGGAAGCTGTTCCAAAACCATCTCACGGATATCAGGGAAGAGTGTTTATTCCGGCAGAACCTGTAGAATAAATAGCATTACGGTAAGAGCAGTTATTGTGTGAGGGAGGATGGGCTATGAATAATAAAATTTTATTTGCGGATCTGGATCGTACATTATTGTGTGATGATAAGTCGATTTCTGAAAAGAACCGGGCTGCAATACAGAAAATGTTAGAGCGTGGACACTATTTTGTTCTGGCAACCGGACGACCGGTAGAGTCAGGGAGAATTGTTGTGAAAGATCTTGGGCTGACCAGTCCGGGATGTTATATGATCGCCTTTAACGGGGCAGTGATCTATGACTGTGCGGCAGACCGTGTGCTTTATAAAAGTGCACTTCCAATCGAGGTTGCGCAGGAGATTTTTGACCGGGCGCATAAAGCCGGCATCTATGCGCAGACCTACAATACCGTAGACATTGTGACAAAACGGCACACAAAAGAACTGGATTATTATGTTGAGCGTTCTCATATGACCTACAAACTCACAAGAAGAATTTCGGATTGTCTGGATTCGGAACCTCAGAAAGTCATTCTGATCCATCTGGAGGATGATGAAAAATTAAAACGTTTCCAGAAAGCAAATGCTGCCTGGGCGAAAGGAAAATGCAACTCCTTTTTCTCCTGCAAAGAGTATCTGGAGTATTGTCCAGTCAACACGGACAAAGGAACCGGTGCACAGTATCTGGTGAAATTGTTAAATATTCCACATACCAGCACGGTTGCGATCGGAGATGAGCAGAACGACATTCCGATGATCCAATCCGCACATATTGGTATCGCTATGAAGAACGGGATCGATGATATCAAGAAAGCCGCTGATTATGTTACGGAAAATGATAACAACCATGATGCGATCGCGGAAGTGATCGAGAAGTTTATTTTATAAAAAAAGGGGAAGCTTACCGTTGATATGTAAGCTTCCTTTTTTTATCGGCTGGCTTTTATCGTTTCTAAAACAGAGTAAGGAATATACAGATGTCCCCGTCCTCTGCCAAGAGCGATATCCGGTTTGTTTGAGCCGTGGAAATCAGAACCGCCGCTGATAAGCAGTCCGTTTTCCCTTGCAAGACGTTTCATCTGCTGTTCTTCTCCGGTGGTGTAGGTGGAGTAGATTGCTTCTAACCCGTCAAGTCCCGCCGGTTTCAGCTCATCGATCATTTTCTGGAGATTGGTGTTACTCAGGCCGTAGAGCAGAGGGTGAGCTAAAATGGCAGTACCTCCGGCTTCCTTGATGAGACGCACGGCATCGGTTGAAGCGACTTTCAACCTGCCGACATAGCATTTGCAGTGGTCGCCGATATAACGGTCGAAGGCTTCGCGGACACTCTTGATCTGACCATGTTCATATAGAAAGCGTGCAATGTTCGCGCGGGTAATGACACAGTCCGGATTTTCAGCCACCAGTTCTTCCATCGTAATGGAAAGCCCTTCCTTCTGAAGTGCCTCCACCATAAGTGCATTGCGCTCACTGCGGCATTTCCGGTATTCGGTTGTCTTTTTCAGAAGCTGCTCATTTTCGATATCAATATATAACCCTACGATATGGACTTCTTTTCCGTGATAATCGGTGGAGAGTTCAATGCCCGGTATTAGTTCAATCCCGGCAGAAGTTGCGCAGGGCATTGCTTTGCACACACCCTGGCAGGTGTCATGGTCTGTCAGTGCAAATGCTGCCAGCCCGGCTTTCTTTGCCTCAGCCACCAGATCTTTGGGTGTGAGAGTTCCGTCTGATTCGGTGGAATGTACGTGTAAATCGATAATTCTGTGATCCATAGTTTATTTGTCAATACCTTTCATGGTTCTTGTATTTTAAAAAAAATTTTATAATATAAGAAGAGTGTACTAAATGGCAACGCAAAATGCAAATACTGATCTAAATTTATAAAATTTCATTCAAGAAAATTTATAAAATGCAAAAAATATACTTGACGAAATGAGTGTGTGTATGTTATATTATCAGAGTTGTTGAAAACAAAGTAGAGTATCCACTCTCACCGGAGCACAAATTTACAGTGTCTCATGGTTTAATACCTCAAACGTCGCATATGCGTATTTGATTGATTGTGGATAGTCTGCCTATCCACTTTTTTTATGTGGAAGCATGAAAAATTATTTTGGAGGTGCAATACCATTAGCGAGTTAATGATTAATGAACAGATCAGAGACAAAGAAATTCGTCTGATCGGAGAAAACGGAGAACAGCTTGGCATTATGTCAGCGAGAGAAGCTATGAAGCTTGCTGAGGAAGCAGAACTTGACTTAGTTAAAATCGCTCCAACTGCAAAACCACCTGTCTGCAAGATTATCGATTACGGTAAGTATCGTTATGAACTGGCAAGAAAAGAAAAAGAAGCCAAAAAGAAACAGAAAGTGGTTGAGCTGAAAGAGATTCGCTTGTCACCGAATATTGATTTAAATGATCTGAATACCAAAATGAACGCTGCAAAGAAGTTTTTATCCAAGGGAGATAAAGTGAAGATCACTTTGAGATTCCGCGGACGTGAAATGGCTCATATGAATGCAAGCAAACACATTCTCGACGATTTCGCAGAAAGCTTATCTGACACAGCAGTAGTGGAAAAAGCACCAAAGGTTGAAGGAAGAAGTATCAGCATGGTGTTGGCAGAAAAGAAATAATTATTTTAAGGAGGAATCTATCATGCCAAAAATGAAAACAAGCAGAGCAGCTGCAAAACGTTTCAAAGTTACAGGAACAGGAAAATTAAAAAGAAGTAAAGCTTATAAGAGACATATCTTAACAAAGAAAACAACAAAGAATAAGAGAAATCTCAGAAAACCAGCAATGGTTGATGCAACAAACGTTAAGAATATGAAGAAGATTTTACCATACGCATAGGAATCAGGTAAGGAGGAATAAAAAATGGCAAGAGTAAAAGGCGGTTTAGGCGCTAAAAAAAGACATAATAGAACTTTAAAATTAGCAAAAGGTTACAGAGGCGCTAGATCTAAACAGTATAGAGTAGCAAAACAGTCAGTTATGAGAGCCTTAACAAGTTCTTATGCTGGTAGAAAAGAAAGAAAGAGACAGTTCCGTCAGTTATGGATCGCTCGTATCAACGCAGCAGCAAGAATGAACGGAATCTCTTACAGCCAGATGATGCACGGATTAAAAGTTTCCGGTATCGATATCAACCGTAAAATGTTAGCAGAGATGGCAGTTAACGATGCAGCCGGATTTGCAGCACTTGCAGAAGTTGCTAAGAAAGCAGTAGCTTAATAGAAATTTAAAAACCTCGGAAACGTTATGTTTTCGAGGTTTTTCTTTATAAAAATCAAATAAAAGATTCTGAATTACTCAGTCCTGCCACTACGCAGATCTTAAACGAGATTCAAAATCTTTCTAATAGAAATGTAACATCAACAGTACAGAATATCAATAAAAAATGAAGATACTGGCAGTGTATTCAAAATTGACAAATTTATAAATATAGCATATAATAATTTCTAGCAAGAGAACCGAAAGCTAGTGGCACCTAGCCGTCGGTAAATATGAGTTAAAAAGATAACGCCTTAGTTTACCAGACTGGGGGCGTTATTTTTTGTGTCGTAAAATTGTGACAACAAGAGTAATAACAGCACAAAGCATAATTACGAAAGTGAAAAGATCACTGTATGTAACCATTGGCACCAACCTCCTTTAAGTATCCGGCGGTAAGTACCTCGCCCCTTCAGTTCCCTTAGCCAAAAGTATATCATAAATTATAATATTATAATAGATGTTATCTATGAAATATCCTGCTTATGCAGATTCCGAAACTCCGACGGCGACATTTCCTTCATTTTATGAAAGGTTTTCGAAAAATAAAGTCCATTGTCAAACCCGATCGAATTTGCAATTGCTGTAACAGAGAGATCCGAATGTTCCAGCAGATAGCACGCCTGTTTCATACGAAAATCCGTAAGATATTCTTTCGGAGACTGACCAAGCACGGATTCAAAGGAACGAAACAACTGGCTTCGGCTCAGTCCTACATAGGCGGAAATATCCTCCACTGTAATATGGTAAGAATAATTGGAAGAAATATATTCAATCCCCTTTTGTACATAGCTGTTAGCAGAGTTTTGCGTCGTGTTTGTCGTTGCTCCATGCATGAAAAGTGCGAGCATGGTATAAAGGCGGCCGGTCATTTCCACGGCGTGCTCAAACTCATTTCCTCTGGCATCATAAATATGGAGAATCTGCCTGTGAATGGATCCGCCCAGTGGTGTGTGCTCGATAACAGGTCTTTCTGTTGAAAAATCTGTCGCTTTTAAGATCATGGAAGCGTCACTTCCGGTAAATCCTACCCATGCATACTCCCACGGAACGGTTTCATCCGCAAAATACAATACTTCCGTGTTCGGATAGACGAGAAAAGAATCTCCTGCCTGCAGCGTGAAAGTTGTATTTTTGATTTTATAATATCCCTTTCCGGAAATGATATAATGAATCAGATAATGATCGCGGATTCCGGGACCCCACTGGTAGAGTGGATCGCATTTTTGGAATCCTACATTGTAGACTGACAGTGACACAAGTTCTTTTTCGGTCACTTTGTAGGAATTTTTATAATTTTGATTCATAAAAAAATTACCTCCCTGCAGTAAGATGAAAATTATGACAATCGTAAATATTTATTCATAAAATAAAAAGATATTTTCTGTACCATAAGATGTTGTATTTATATGTATTATATAAAGCATGAAATGAACATGCAACATTTTTACATATAATTTACACATTTTAGTCTATACAATTTCTGCCGGGTGCGTTAATATGTATCCATAGGAAAGGTTAATGAAGCTTCGCAAAACACGGAAAAAAAAACAAGGAGGATTATTATGGCAATTTTAGTTACAGGAGGCGCCGGATATATCGGAAGCCACACATGTGTAGAATTACAGAATGCAGGATATGACGTAGTCGTATTAGATAACTTAAGCAACTCATCTGAGAAATCTTTAGACAGAGTAAAAGCGATCACGGGAAAAAACGTAAAATTTTATAAAGGGGATATTTTAGACAGAGATATCTTAAATAAGATTTTCGAAAACGAGCAGATTGACAGCTGCATCAACTTCGCCGGTCTGAAGGCAGTCGGCGAGTCTGTTGCAAAACCTTGGGAATATTACAATAACAATATTGCAGGTACTTTGACATTAGTTGACGTGATGAGACAGCATAACTGCAAAAACATTATTTTCTCATCCTCTGCAACGGTATACGGTGATCCGGCAGAAATCCCGATCACAGAGAACTGCCCTAAGGGACAGTGCACCAATCCATACGGCTGGACAAAATCTATGTTAGAGCAGATTTTAACAGATATCCAGAAAGCGGATCCGGAATGGAATGTCATTTTACTCCGTTATTTCAATCCGATCGGAGCACATAAGAGCGGTACAATGGGAGAAAACCCAAATGGTATTCCAAACAACTTAATGCCATATGTAACACAGGTTGCAGTCGGCAAACTGAAAGAACTCGGCGTGTTCGGCAACGATTACGATACACCGGACGGAACAGGTGTGAGAGATTACATCCACGTAGTTGACCTTGCCATCGGTCATGTAAAAGCTTTAAAGAAAATTCAGGAGAATGCAGGACTTTGCATCTATAACCTCGGTACAGGACACGGTTACAGTGTATTGGATATCGTGAAAAACTTCGAGAAAGCAACCGGAGTGAAAATCCCTTATGTCATCAAACCAAGACGTCCGGGCGATATCGCAACCTGCTACTGTGATCCGACAAAAGCAAAAGAAGAACTTGGCTGGGAAGCACAGTACGGTATCGAAGATATGTGTGCAGATTCGTGGAGATGGCAGAAAAATAATCCAAATGGTTACGAGGACTAATAAAAATCATGGCATCAGAATTATTAAAAAGAAGTGAAGTAAAAGAAGCGGATACATGGAATGTAAAAGACATGTATCCGACCACTGAAGCATGGGAAAATGAATTAAAAATTATCACAGGGATTGTCGATAAAATTGCTTTGTATGAAGGAAGCGTTGCTGCGACCGCTGAAAATCTCCTGGCTGTTTTAGAGCATCTGGCAAATGCAGGAGAAAAAATTGAGAAAGCGTTCAATTATGCAGAGCGTCTTTTTGACGAGGATCAGACCAACACCACACATCAGGCGATGTCCGCAAAAGTATATTCCCTTTATGCGGCAATGGGAAGCAAAACTGCGTTTGTAGACCCTGAGATCATTGCAGCGACGGATGAGACGTTAGAAGCATTTTACAAAGAATTGCCAGCACTGGAACTTTACAGAAAGCAGATTGCGGAAATCCGCAGAATGAAAGAACACTGCCTCTCAGCAGAGATGGAAAAGCTGCTTGCAATGACGGCTGAGATGAGCCAGACACCGGCAGATACGTTTTCCATTTTAAACAATGCTGACCTTGTATTCCCGGAGATTGAGGATGAAAACGGAGAGAAAGTCCGCATTACCCACGGTCGTTACGGACAATTTTTACAGTCTGCAGACAGACGTGTGCGCAAAGATGCTTTTGAGAATTTATATCAGACCTACAAACAGTTTCTGAATACATCTGCAAGCCTTTACTGCGGTAATGTAAAGCAGCAGGTATTTCACGCAAAAGCAAGAAAATACGTTTCCTCTCTGGAGTGTGCGGTTGATGCAAACAATGTTTCTTCGAGTGTTTATCACAATCTGATCGACACGGTGAACAAGAACCTTGACAAAATGCACCAGTATGTTTCCTTGCGTAAAAAGTGCCTCGGTGTCGGGGAACTTCATATGTATGACATTTATACACCGATGATCGCGGATGTTGCAAAGAAGATTTCTTTTGAAGAAGCAAAAGAAACCGTATTAAAGGCACTTGCACCGTTGGGCGAGGACTATGTCAATAAAGTAAAAGAAGGTTTTGAAAACCGCTGGATCGATGTCTATGAGAATCAGGGAAAGAGAAGCGGTGCATATTCTGCCGGAGCATATGGCTGTCATCCTTATGTATTGTTGAATTACAACGGTACACTGGATGATATGTTTACGCTGGCACATGAGATGGGACATGCAATGCATTCGAACTATTCCAACGAGGCGCAGCCTTATATTTATGCCGGATATAAAATTTTTGTGGCAGAGGTTGCCTCTACCTGCAATGAGATTCTTCTGATGGAATATCTGTTGAAAAATACAACCGACAAAAAAGAGCGTGCATATCTTTTGAACCATTATCTTGACAGCTTTAAGGGAACTGTTTACCGTCAGACACAGTTTGCAGAATATGAAATGCTCACCAATAAAATGTATGAGGACGGAGAGAGCCTGACCGCAGATAATCTGAGCAGCGTATATCTGGAACTCAATAAAAAATATTACGGATCAGACATTATTTCTGATGAACAGATTGCATATGAATGGGCAAGAATCCCACATTTTTATTACAATTTCTATGTTTATCAGTATGCGACAAGCTATTGTGCAGCATTTTCTGTGGCGCATAAGATTTTGGAAGAAGGCACTCCTGCAGTAGAACGTTATAAAAAGTTCTTATCCGGTGGCTGCTCTATGGCTCCGGTCGAACTGCTTAAGATTGCAGGTGTCAATCTGGAAACACCGGCTCCAATCCAGGATGCATTAAATGCATTCGGTGAGATCATCAAAGAGATGGAAACGCTGGTGGAAGACTAAACAATAGAATAGACAAAAAAGCTGCAGCCTTGACTTTATTTCGTCAAAGCTGCAGTTTTTTATATGGATCATACAAATATGTTCTGTCCTTTTTGTTTCAGCTGAACCAGAAAATAAATATAAATCACATCTGCCACAAAACAAATGAAGCCTGTAATGAATGTGTAAGCGTGGATACTGCCAGCTCCACACAGAATTGTTATAGGAAGTATCCAATATGAAATATCCCAGAGTTACACATTAAATTAAAAAATGTAAATTATAGTTGAAAAAGTAAAAATAACTGATATTATAATTAATAACCAATATATTAAAAATATAATTGTTATCAATTATTAAAAAAGTAGAAATCACTCATTACTAATATATGAAACTATATATAGGGAGATGACAAGTATGGAACTTCAGATAAATTGTATGCAAAGTCTATATAGAAAAATGGAAATGTCACAGAGAAAAAATAAAGGATATTTTTCAATTATGTCTAATGAAACAGAAACTTCTTTAAATAGTCCTGCTCAGGAGAAAGTACAAAGAGGGTTTTCAATCCATGATGCATATTCAATTATGAAAAGTTCAGGTACAAAATTTAGTGTAGGAAATCTGGCAACCGTATCTGAGAATCTTGATAAAAGAGTAGATACAGAAAGATATTCCATAGAAAGTACCAGTGAAATAGCAGGATATTGGCAGATATATGATAAAACACTCAACCAAACGTTTGTATTGAATCCTGATACAACAACGCTGCAAACAGATACTAACACAAATAAAAATTATATTGTGTTCCAAAATGTATTTGGCGAACCAGAGAATGTTATGTATGCCGACAATGAGCTTGTGGGAGCCCTGAAACAGTTCCTAAACACAGACAGTATACCGACAACATCCTTAAATGAAAATTATGTAATTGATATCAATAAGTTTACAGGTATTGAGAGTTTAAAAGTTAAAGGGAATGAAGGTGCTGGTTCTTGGAACTTAATTTGTAATCAAGAACAAAAAGAAAAGCTGCAGGAGTTAGCAAATCTGTATAAAGAAAAATACCCTAATCTTGTAAAAACAGATGGTATGGCAATGGGATTTGCAGATGCCGAAGTTGCAGGGCAAGCTGTAAGAACAGAAAATGGAATTATGTTGATAGCCTGTAATGGATTAAACTATATGGATAATGTTGATCCATCAAAAAGTTGGCATATTATGTATTCGATAAATGATACAGATATGTATAAAAAAATCATGAATGCAATGACAGAAGGTTATATTATCGGAAAAGATATTGAGAATGTTTCAAAATGGGAAAAGTATTTTGAGGAAAAAGAATTGAGTTATGAGCGAATATTATCCGATGAAGAATTGGAATTATTGCAGATGAACAAAATTTAAAGTTATCTTATCGAGTTATTTATCATTTAAGGGCTTGTATGATTATAGGAAAGACAGAAGCGAAGAGAAAAGTATTTAAAGTCTGTTAGGATTTTGGATTAGATAAAAAGGAAGCGAACGTATGAAATGATATTATGATACATTCGCTTCCCTTTTGATTTGCGTTATAAATATTCCCTCAAATCCTGCCGCAGCTTTTCTTCCAGCCGGATCAGATCATCGGTCAGTTTCATTGCAGCGTCATCAGCTGCCGCATACTGGTTTTCGTACCGGCAGAGCGTCTTAATGCCCATATTGCAGCCATCTACGATCAGGTCGGCGATGGTGGCGTCGCTGTCATCCATCATGACTTTGGCGTTGGTTTTCATCCATGACATGCCTTTTGCCAGCATGTTTGGCTCCTTTGTTTCATCCCCGCATTCAGCAAGGATCGCGTGGGTTTCGTCACCGAGTTTTTCGTGCTTTTCTTTGGATTTTTTCAAAATTTCATATAAGTTCTTGTCGGTTACTTTTTCCAGAATCTCATCAATGGAAAAAACAGCCATCTGTATGCCGGAATTACATTCGCGGAGCAGTTTTACGGTATCGCTATCGGACATGTTCGGTTCCTCCTGATTTTGCTTTGTATGAATGATTTTGATATCAATATTTACTCCTAGTATGACGTCTGCAACAAAAAATATACAGAAAATTCAAAAAACAGTCGATTTACGGAAAAATATTGACGAGCATGAACTTTCGCTTTATAATAAATTTATCTATGCATATAATCATTTTACGAGAAAGGGCATGGTTATTTTATGATAAAAAGCATGACCGGATTTGGTCGATGTGAAGTGACCGAAGGAAACCGTAAATATACGGTTGAGATGAAATCCGTAAATCACCGTTATCTGGATGTGAATATCAAGATGCCGAAGGCGTTGAATTTCTTTGAGAGCACGATCCGCAATCTGCTGAAAGAATATATGGAGCGCGGCAAGGTAGATCTGTATATCACATTCGAGGATTTTTCCGAAGATAATTTCTGTTTGAAATACAACGAAGAATTGGCCGGTGAATATTTAAAACACCTGACTGCAATGGCAGACAAGTTTGGATTAGACAATGATATCAAAGTCAGCACCTTATCCAGATACCCGGATGTTTTCACGATGGAACAGGTGGAGACAGACGAGAATGAACTATGGGCAGGGCTTGAGAAAGCACTCCGCGGTGCGGCAGAACAGTTTGTGGAGAGCCGTATCAAAGAGGGAGAGCATTTGAAGAATGATCTCTGTGCAAAGCTTGACAATATGCTGAACTATGTTGATTTTATCGAGGAGCGTTCTCCAATCATTATGAAGGACTATAGAGAACGTCTTGAGAACAAAGTGAAAGAGCTGTTGGAAGATAAACAGATCGATGACGCGAGAATTGCCACAGAGGTGACGATTTTTGCAGATAAGATCTGTGTGGATGAGGAGACTGTCCGCCTGAGAAGCCATATCAAAGCAACGAAAGATGCTTTGGAGGCTGGTGGCAGCATCGGACGCAAGTTAGATTTCATTGCGCAGGAGATGAACCGCGAAGCGAATACGATTCTTTCCAAGGCAAATGATCTGGAAATCTCTGATACCGGGATCAACCTGAAAACGGATATCGAAAAAGTCAGGGAACAGATCCAGAATATCGAATAGGAACGATTTTATGGCAAAGTTAATGAATATCGGATTTGGCAATATGGTCAACACCGATAAGATCGTCAGCATTATCTCTTCGGATTCTGCACCGGCAAAGCGTATGATCTCCAGGGGAAAAGAGCAGGAGATTTTGATCGATGCGACGCAGGGAAGAAGAACCAAGAGTGTGATTTTTACCGAAAATAATAAAATAATATTGTCTGCATTGCAGCCGGAGACGCTTGCCGGCCGGTTTAATGGCAATGCATCGGAGGGTGACTATGATACAAAAGAGTAAAGGAATTTTAATTGTACTTTCCGGCTTTTCCGGTTCTGGAAAAGGAACCATTATGAAAGAACTCATGAAGAAATATTCGGAGCAGTATGCGTTGTCCATCTCTGCAACTACCCGTTCTCCAAGACCGGGAGAGACAGACGGTGTGGAATATTTTTTTAAGACAAAAGAGCAGTTTGAGAAAATGATAGCCGATGATGAACTGATCGAGTATGCAAAATATGTCGACAACTATTACGGAACACCGAAGGCATATGTAGAGGAACAGCTCGCTGCCGGAAAAGACGTTATTCTGGAGATTGAGATTCAGGGAGCCTTAAAAGTGAAGGAGAAGTTCCCGGACACACTGTTGATGTTTGTCACACCGCCGAGCGCAGAGGAGTTAAAGAACCGTCTGGTCGGAAGGGGAACAGAGGAGATGAGTGTCATCGAATCGAGACTTTCCAGAGCAGTTGAGGAGGCGCAGGGAATTGAAGCTTACGATTATCTCATCGTAAACGATAAGCTTGATGCGTGTGTGGAAGAAGTACATTCCATCATCCACAATGAGCATTTCCGTGTTTCCAGAAATCTGTCTGCAATTTCTGATATGAGACACCAGTTAACCGCTTTTTCGAAAAAAGATTAAAATAATGTTTGCAAAAACATGGAAAAAAGCTTACATTAGATATCGGAAATCAGATATCTTTGATAAAAATAAATGAAAGTGAATCAGCCGCAAGGCAGAAGAGAGGTAATATTATGATACATCCATCCTATGTTGAATTAATGAAAGTTGTAAATAACAATGTGGAATTTGGTGAGGAGCCAGTTGTTAACAGCCGTTATTCCCTTGTAATCGCTGCTGCAAAGAGAGCACGTCAGATTATCGCAGGAGATGAACCAATGGCAGACAAGATCACATGTCCAAAACCATTGTCCATCGCTGTAGAAGAACTTTACGAGGGCAAAGTAAAGATCATTCCAGACACAGAAGATGAGGAGTAAAGAAAACCCGTCAGGGCTGCCGCACTTTTGAACGCAATTGTGCGACAGCCCTTTTGCCATAATTAATGTAGAAAGAGAGAATCGAATGAAATTATTATTTGTATCCCTCGGATGCGACAAAAACTTAGTAGACACAGAATTTATGCTTGGAATGCTCCGTGATGACGGAATCGAGATCACGAATGATGAGACAGAGGCAGATATTATCATCGTCAACACCTGCTGCTTTATCAATGATGCCAAGGAAGAGAGTGTCAACACCATTTTAGAGATGGCAGAGTACAAAAAGATCGGTCCGTTAAAGGCTTTGATCGTAACCGGATGTCTTGCACAGCGCTACAAGGAAGAGATCAAGACCGAGATCCCGGAGGTGGATGCTATACTTGGAACCAATTCCTACGAGGATATCGTAAAAGCTGTACATGAGGCGCTTGGCGGTACTTTTTATGAGAATTTCAAAACATTGGAGGGACTGCCGTCTATCCATACAAAGCGAAGCGTGACAACCGGTGGTCATTTCGCATATTTAAAGATCGCAGAGGGCTGTAACAAACGCTGTACTTACTGTATCATTCCATATATCCGCGGCAATTACCGCAGTGTACCGATGGAAGATCTGATCGGCCAGGCAAAAGAGCTTGTTGCAAATGGCGCAAAAGAGCTGATTTTAGTTGCCCAGGAAACAACTCTTTACGGTATTGACCTCTACGGTGAAAAATCATTGCACAAATTACTGGACGAATTAAATAAGATCAATGGTTTATTCTGGATCCGCATTATGTACTGTTATCCGGAAGAAATCTATGAAGACTTAATTGATTCCATGATCCGCAACGAAAAAGTCTGCCATTACCTTGATATCCCGATCCAGCATTCCAATGACACAATGTTAAAGCGCATGGGACGGAGAACAAGTCATGACGATCTGATTCGTATCATCACACATTTAAGAGATCGTATCCCGGATATCACATTGAGAACCACGTTGATCTGCGGTTTTCCGGGTGAGACACAGGAGATTCACGAGGAACTCATGCAGTTTATCAATGACATGGAGTTTGACCGGTTGGGAGCGTTCACCTACTCACCGGAGGAGGGAACTCCGGCTGCTGCCTTCGAAGATCAGGTGGATGAGGAACTGAAGAAGGACTGGCAGGCAGATGTCATGGAACTTCAGGAGGAAGTGATCTTTGATAAAAATGAAGAGATGAAGGGCAGAGAACTTTATGTGTTTATCGAAGGACAGGTAGAGGATGATAATGCCTATGTTGGAAGAACCTACCGGGATGCTCCGGATATCGATGGCTATATTTTCATCAACACGGACGAAACCCTTATGACCGGTGACATTGTTAAAGTAAAAGTCACAGGCGCTTACGAGTATGATTTAATTGGAGAAATCTGTCAGTAGATTTCAGAAAGAAGGAAAAACTATGAATTTACCTAACAAATTAACAACTTTTCGTGTGATTCTCATTCCATTTTTTGTATTTTTTATGCTTGCACCAAATATGACAGGCATCAATCATTACATTGCTGCTGCAATCTTTATTGTGGCAAGCCTTACCGATCTTCTGGATGGTAAAATTGCAAGAAAGTACAATCTTGTCACAAACTTTGGAAAGTTTATGGATCCGCTTGCAGACAAGCTTCTGGTGTGTTCTGCGATAATCTGCCTGATCCAGACCGGACAGCTTGCAGCATGGATCGTTGTCATTATTATTGCAAGAGAGTTTATCATCAGCGGATTCCGTCTGATCGCATCCGACAACGGAGTTGTCATTGCAGCAAGTTACTGGGGCAAATTTAAGACTACATTCCAGATGTTAATGGTGATCGTGCTTATTTTAAATGTCCAGATGCCGTTTTTCCAGATCCTTGGGAAGATCCTTACCTATGCTGCCCTGATCCTTACGGTTGTGTCACTTATTGATTACATTGTAAAGAACAAAGATGTTTTAAAAGAGCAGAACTAGATACGATAAAGCATGATAGATTTTCTGTAAATAAGGAGAAGCGAAAATATGAGAATTATTGCTGGTACAGCAAGAAGCCTGCCATTGAAAACGATCGAGGGCATGGACACAAGACCAACAACAGACCGTATCAAAGAAACGTTATTTAATATGCTCCAGAATGATGTGCCGGGCTGCTATTTCCTTGATCTGTTTGCAGGAAGCGGACAGATCGGTTTGGAGGCAGTGAGCCGTGGCGCAAGATATGCTGTTTTTGTGGAAAATAACAAAAAAGCGTGTACATGTATTGAGGACAATATTCATTTTACGAAGTTTGACAGGGAAACAAAATTACTTCAGAGCGATGTCATTTCTGCCATCCGCAGCATGGAAGGAAAGTACAGGTTTGATGTCATTTTCATGGATCCTCCGTACAGGCACGAATATGAAAAAGAAGTGTTGGAATGTTTAAAAGATTCCTCTATTTTAAAAGAAGATACGCTGATCGTTGTCGAGGCATCATTAGATACTTCGTTTGATTATCTGAATGAGCTTGGCTTTACATTAAAAAAATTAAAAACATATAAGACAAATGTTCACGCTTTTATCACAAAGGCAGAATAAATCATCATAAATCCTGTCAACGGATTTATGATTTGCAGTCTGGAAAGGCAGATACATTATGAAAAAGGCAATTTATCCTGGCAGCTTTGACCCGCTGACCTTAGGACATATTGATATTATCAAAAGAGCATCCGGTATCGTAGATGAACTCGTTGTCGGTGTGCTGAACAATAGTGCAAAAAACTCATTGTTTTCTCTGGATGAACGTGTTAGTATGATTGAAGAGATGACAAAAGATCTTCCAAATGTGTCTGTCACATCGTTTGACGGACTTTTGGTCGAGCATATGAAGCAGATTGGCGCTACCATTATTGTGCGTGGTCTGCGTGCAGTGACAGATTTTGAGTATGAATTGCAGATCGCACAGACGAACCATGTAGAGAGTCCGGAGGTGGAGACTATTTTTTTGACGGCAAGCCTTCAATATTCCTACTTAAGTTCCACGATCGTGAAAGAATTCGCATCCTATGGAGGCGATATTTCCAAGTTTGTTCCTGCGCAGTTTATAGACAGAATTTATGCAAAATATAACATATCGAAATAAGGAGTGTTTCCTATGGCAAGCAGAATCGAACAGATTATTGAAGAAATTGAAGAGTATATTGATGGTTGTAAATATCAGGCATTATCCTCTTCAAAAATTATTGTGAACAAGGACGAGTTAGAAGAACTTTTAAATGAACTCCGTTCCAAAACACCGGAAGAGATCAAACGTTATCAGAAGATCATCAGCAACAAAGAGGCTATTTTAGCAGATGCACAGGCAAAGGCAGATGCGATCATTGCAAAAGCCCAGGTGAAAACGGACGAGCTTGTAAGTGAACATCAGATCATGCAGCAGGCATATGCGCAGGCAAACGAAGTTGTTATGATTGCGACCAAGCAGGCACAGGAGATTTTAGATAATGCGACCAACGATGCAAACAATATCCGTATGGGCGCTATGCAGTATACTGATGATATTTTAAGAAACCTTGAGATATCAATCTCTCATGCAATGGATTCTGCAAAGGCAAGACATGAGAATTATATGTCATCACTGCAGGAGTTTTATGATGTTGTATCTTCCAACCGTGCAGAATTAAATCCGGCGGCAGAGGATGCTGTTTCAGACAACACAGAGAATCTGCCTAAGATTGACATTTCTTCTGATATGTTAAAATAAAAATACACTGACTGCGACAGCGAGCAGGAAAGTACATAGTGTGAGAAACAGTTTTACAAGACAGTATTTTTTCATGGACAGAGAGGTTCCTTTTACCATGGAAGATGTCTGGGCGATACCGCTTAATCCACCGAAGGCGGTGGCGGTCATTGCAAGGATATATTTGGTTTGAATACTCCAGTCTGTGTTGGCGAGACAGTTGATCCCGTTGGTGATCTCAAGAACGTTTTCCAACAGGATCAGGACAGGCTTTGGCAACGGAAGCTTTTCTACCAGTGAGATCAGAATTGAGAATAGCATGATATATCCACCGATCCTGACAAGTGTTTCGAAACCGTTCATAATGGCGGCATCTATGATCTTAAAAGTTATTTGAGATTGGGATGCCGTTTTTTTCTGCCTGTTTTCCTCTTTTTTTCTGTGCAATAATAACATACCGAGTATCAGTGCAGGGACATACAGGATGAAAATACTGATTCCGAACATTCCTGTGAGCTGTAACTGCTGCAACAAAATATAACTTCCGATAAAAACCGGACTGATGTTATTGGTGATGTAAAATAAAATTTCAGCCTCTTTCGGATGAATTTTATTTGCCTTTAAAAGTTCGGCGCAGTTTTTGCTTCCCATTGGAAAGCCGAATAAAAAACCGCTGCACAAAATAAATACGCCTTCCCCGCTGACAGGCATAAAGAAACGGAAATATTTCGTCAGGTGCTTTGTGAGGGCATCCATGTAGCCAGAATGAATCAAAACATTGGATATTATGGCGAAGGGCAGAAGGGTGGGAAGCACTTTTTCATACCAGAGCATCAGACCATTTCTGGATGCATTTACAGCATCTGCCGGATAAAGCAGGATATATACAGTTAAAATAAGAATGGCAAAGCATATAAATTTCTTTTTCATAGTAAAATATATTGTTTTGAATTGTAAAAAATGTAATTTGTTTGTAACTTTCGTAACATTTATCAGGAAAGAGTGGGGATGTGATTTTGCTGCAACAGAGATTTCTTCGTGATCTGTTACTTTTTATGCTGGTGGTTCTTATTAATGTATATCTTGGAATCTACATTGATAGTGAAGTGCTTAAGAAAAACTGTTTTCCTTATGAAACAGCGTTTGAAAATTTCCGAGATGAAGAAGTATCAGAAGAGGTAATAAATTCTTTTCTGTATGATTCGGAACCTATGGAAGAGAATGATATTACGGAACAGAAAATCAAATCTGTAAAATATGCAGACTTCGCAAAGCTCAGTGAATACCTTGCAATGTACTTCGCCTTAAATAATACCTGTTCGGATTCTGATTTATTAGAAGAAAATATTTCTTTTGTGAAAGAACATCAGCCGGAAAAATTTGAACGGATCCAAAGCAAGATTGAAGCGATGTGGACGGATGCGGTTTTGTTTCCGGTAGGAGCAATTGAAAATGAACCCGGAGCAACCGTGGACTTTGCAAATTCATGGCGACAGAGCAGAACCTTTGGAGGAGACCGGTTCCATGAAGGCTGTGATATTATGGCGTCTGTGAACCAGCGTGGTATTTATCCGATTTACAGCGTATCGGATGGGGTTGTGGAAAATATCGGATGGCTGCGGCTTGGCGGTTACCGCATTGGAATCCGGAGCAGGCATGGCGCTTATTTTTATTATGCACATCTCTCGGATTATGCAAAAGATTTCCAGATCGGAGAAGAAGTGAAAGCAGGAACTCTGATTGGCTTTATGGGAGATACCGGGTATAGCGATACTCCAGGTACAACCGGAAATTTTCCGGTGCATCTTCATTTTGGAGTGTATTTTGATGATGAATCCGGAAAGGAGTTTAGTGTGAACCCCTTCCCCTTGCTCCGTTATCTAAAATCATTGTAATAGAAAGCAGACCTATGCTAAAATAATTTTATACATTTTATGAAATTTGGAATGATCGATCAGGAAAATTCCACATCATTACAGACAATAGAAAAAGGAAAGAACGAACTTATGCGCTTGGATAAATTTTTAACAGAGATGGGTCTTGGTACCCGCTCAGAAGTAAAGAAGATTTTGAAAACAAAACAGATCACAGTCAATGGAGAGATCGTTACAAAACCGGAAACAAAGGTTGCACCGGAAAACGACCAGATATCTTATAAAGGTGAACCGATCACTTACTGTGAATACGAATATTATCTTTTTTATAAACCGGCAGGGTGTGTGACTGCAACGGAAGATCAGCTGCATAAGACGGTTATGGATTACCTGACCGATACGGTGCGCTCTGATTTATTTCCGGTAGGACGGCTGGACATTGATACGGAAGGTCTGCTTCTGATCACAAATGATGGGGCTTTGGCACATGATCTGTTAAGCCCCGCAAAACATGTAGAAAAGACATACTATGCAGTTATCGATGGCGTAGTTACAGAAAATGATGTCAACAGCTTTGAAAACGGGGTTGACATTGGAGAGGAAAAGCTGACAAAACCCGGCAAATTACGCATCCTAAAAAGTGAACCAGAATCAGAAATTGAGTTAACAATTACAGAAGGCAGATTCCATCAGGTGAAACGAATGTTTGAGGCAGTCGGAAAGAAGGTTTTATATTTAAAACGTATTTCCATGGGGCCATTGCAGCTTACCGATGATTTAAAGCCGGGAGAATATCGCCCGCTCACAGAGGAAGAGATTACTGCGTTGAAAATTGTGAATAAATAAGTTATAATGTTAAGGTTGCTATTTTGCAGAAAATTTTATTTTTAGATAGAAAGGTTATCACAAATGAGTCATGGATTTTTACCGATCAGTAAAGAAGATATGAAAGAAGCTGGCATCGAACAGCTTGACTTTGTATATATCTGTGGAGACGCTTACGTAGATCATCCATCTTTTGGACATGCCATTATTTCACGAATTTTGGAGGCTCATGGCTATAAAGTCGGGATCATTGCCCAGCCGGACTGGAAAGACAGAGAATCCATTAACCGGTTAGGCGAACCACGGCTCGGCTTTCTTGTTTCAGCCGGAAATATGGACTCTATGGTCAATCATTATTCCGTTTCCAAGAAAAGAAGAACCACGGATGCATTTACACCGGGCGGTGTGATGGGAAAAAGACCAGATTATGCTACGATCGTATATTGTAATCTGATCCGGCAGACCTATAAACATAAGCCAATCATCATTGGTGGAATCGAGGCAAGCTTGCGTCGTCTGGCACATTATGATTACTGGTCAAATAAGTTAAAACGTTCCATTCTGCTCGATTCCGGTGCAGATCTTATCTCCTATGGAATGGGTGAACACAGTATCGTTGAGATTGCGGACGCTTTAGACAGCGGTCTGGATATTAAGGACATCACCTTCATTGATGGAACTGTTTATAAGACGAGAGACCGTGAGAGCATTTACGATGCAATCGAGCTGCCACATTTTGAGGCTTTAAAAGCAGATAAATTAGAGTATGCAAAGAGTTTTTACATACAGTACAGCAATACCGATCCTTTTTCCGGAAAACGGTTGTTCGAGACTTACGATGAAAAGCTGTTTGTCGTACAGAACCCACCGGCAAAACCATTGACACAGTCGGAGATGGATTCCGTTTACGCACTTCCTTATATGAGAGATTATCATCCTTCTTATAAAGAACTTGGCGGAGTTCCGGCGATTGAAGAAGTGAAATTCTCACTGATCAGCAACCGTGGCTGCTATGGTGGCTGCAGTTTCTGCGCGCTGACTTTCCATCAGGGAAGAATTATCCAGACGAGAAGCCACGAATCTATTTTAGCGGAGGCAAACAAGATCATCTGGGATCCTGACTTTAAAGGTTATATCCATGATGTAGGTGGTCCGACTGCGAATTTCCGTGCGCCGGCGTGCGACAAGCAAATGACAAAAGGTGCCTGTCCGCATAAGCAGTGTCTTTTCCCGAAGCCTTGCCAGAATTTAAAAGTGGATCATTCCGATTATCTGAAACTGCTCCGGAAACTGCGGGAGCTTCCAAATGTGAAGAAAGTATTCATCCGTTCGGGTATCCGTTTCGATTATCTGATTTATGATAATGACCGAACTTTTCTGCGGGAACTGTGTGAGCACCATGTCAGTGGACAGTTAAAGGTTGCACCGGAACACATTTCCGACGCAGTTTTAGAGAAAATGGGCAAGCCGGGTGTGGATGTCTATAACCGGTTTGTAAAAGCCTATAAAGATATGAATGAAAAGATTGGCAAAAAGCAGTATCTGGTTCCATATCTGATGTCCTCCCACCCTGGTTCCACCTTGAAGGAGGCAGTGGAGCTTGCAGAATTTTTGAGGGATCTGGGATATATGCCGGAGCAGGTGCAGGATTTTTATCCAACCCCTTCCACGATCTCAACCTGTATGTATTACACAGGTGTTGATCCGAGAAATATGCAGCCAATCTATGTCGCGGTCAATCCGCATGAGAAGGCAATGCAGCGCGCATTGATCCAGTACCGGAATCCGAAGAATTACGATCTTGTCTATGAGGCACTGGTAAAAGCAGGAAGGACAGATCTGATCGGATTTGATAAGAAATGTCTGATCCGTCCAAGACAGGGTGAGTATCAAAACCATGGGGAACGCAATATGCGCCATGATGGAAAGAAGGGCAGGACAGATCAGAAACCTGCAAAGAAAAAGACAATCCGGAATGTGCATAACAAGAAAGCCTCTGGAACGAACATGAATAAATCTGCAAAGAACCGTGCGGATCACAGCAATCCTCAAAGATCTGTCAGAAAGAAAAAATAAGAAAGCGAACCTGACTTTATATGAAACAGTTTACGATCAGCCCCAACGAATCCGGGCAGCGTTTTGACAAATATTTAAAAAAATTATTGAGCAATGCATCCGGCAGTTTTGTATACAAGATGCTACGCAAAAAGAATATCACCTTAAATGACCGCAAAGCAGATGGAACCGAAAAATTAAATGCGGGCGACCTTGTAAAATTATTTTTGTCCGATGAAACTTTTGAAAAATTTTCCGGTAAAGATGAGACAAATTCCGGCTACATGAAGTTAAAGTCCATTGATTCAGGCAGACTTCAGGTTGTTTATGAAGATGATGATGTGATCATTATTAACAAACCATCCGGGATGCTTTCCCAGAAGGCGGTTCCGGAGGATATTTCGGCAAATGAATATATTCTTTCTTATTTGATCCGAAAAGGTGCCTTAAGTGAGGAGCAGTTCAAAACATTTAAACCATCCATCTGCAACCGCTTAGACCGGAACACATCCGGGCTTTTGATCGCAGGAAAAACGTTAAAGGGACTTCAGACAATGGCGGAAGCGTTAAAAAAACGTACTGTCCAGAAATATTACCGTTGTATTGTAAAAGGAGAGCTGCGCGAAAAAACGCATTTGAAAGGCTACCTGTCCAAAGATGAACAGAACAATAAGGTGAAAGTTGTTTCCCATATCCGCCCGGAGGAAAAAGCAGATTATCTGCCAATTGAAACGGAATACCGCCCGGTGGCAGTTTCGAATGGATATACGGAACTTGAAGTCCATCTTATTACCGGCCGATCCCACCAGATTCGTGCACATCTTGCGTCCATCGGTCATCCGATCGTCGGGGATGGGAAATATGGTGATCTGAGAACGAACGAACGTTTCCGTAAAGAGGTTCATGTTCGTTCTCAACTGCTTCATGCTTACCGTATTGTATTGGAAGACGGAAGAGAAGTGATCGCACCGTCCGGCAGGGAATTTGAGGATGCATGGGACTATATACAGACATCAGCCTTTTAATTCCAGAGTTGGAGCGGCATCGATAATATCCTGCAATGGTGTCCATGACATCAGATCGCCGGAATTATCGGAGCCGCTGTCATCGTCTGCTTTTCGTTCAAATCCATTGTCACCGTTGTGCTTCCGCTGTTTTTTTACATCCTCCGGTGTGTCCGGAAGTCTGTGATAAGCAGAAGAGTGGTGAAATTCTTTGGAAATCTCATTGAAAGCTGCAACCAGACATTCTTTATCAGGATCATCGTCCGGGATTCCATTTAAAGCTGCGGCAATATAGCCGTCTGCCTCCTGCTTGGATTTTGCATGTTTTAACTGGTTTTCAAGCATTTCAGCCATTTTCTGAATGCGGAGTGCATGCTGATATTCATCCGGATAATTCATCCGCAGAAATTCCATCTCCTGTGCCGTCAGTTTTTTGCCGTGCTTTAATTTGTTTACAATATGCTGCAGTTTCTGCTGCTTTTTATCTTCCGTGTCCGCATTGTTCGTGCCCTGCGTGACTTTTTGCATATATTGTAAAAGTGCGTTATCAGCCGTTGGAACATTTTTTGACAGTAAGGAAGAATGATTGTTCTCTGTGAGAATGTTCAGATTTATTTGCATAAGAATGACCTCCCCGATTCTTTGCATTGTATATCGGCACATTCTAACGTTTTTTTACTTGGAAACACTGTTTATGTGACGTTTGATCGCTTCAAAACTTTCGGCGCTGACATCATGTTCAATCTTACATGCATCTTCTGCTGCAATGCGGGGATCAACCCCCAGCATGACAAGCCAGCTTGAAAGAGTGGTATGGCGTTCATAAATCTTCTCAGCGACTTCACGTCCGGATTCTGTAAGGTGAATATATCCTTCAGGGCTTACGGTAATAAAGCCATTTTCCCGGAGATTCTTCATTGCTACGCTGACGCTTGGTTTTTTGAAATTCATCTCATTTGCAATGTCAATGGAACGAACATTTCCCAGCCTATGATTCAGCACCAGAATGGTCTCCAGATAATTTTCAACTGATTCATTCATTACCATAAAAATAATACCTCCCACAAAACTTCTGTATTTATCAATGTATGATTCTTTGATAAATGTATATAAAATAATCATATCATACAACCCATTTTTTTACAAATCGGAATTGAATATTTAATAAAAATTTATCATTCGGGATATAAGAAAACAGCGTGCAATGTTTTCATTTTTCTGGCGTGTCATGCAAAAGTTATGATATAATCATGAAAAGAAGCGAAGAAGGCAGGAAATAGAAATGGCAACCTGGAATTCACGCGGTTTAAGAGGTTCTACCTTAGAGGAATTTATCAACCGCACCAACGAAAAATATTTAGAAAACGGACTGGCTTTGATCCAGAAAGTCCCGACTCCAATCACTCCCATTAATATTGATAAGGCAACCAGACATATTACGCTGGCGTATTTTGATCAGAAGAGTACCGTCGATTACATTGGCGCAGTGCAGGGGATTCCGGTCTGTTTTGACGCAAAGGAGTGTAACACAGACACCTTCCCACTTCAGAATATACATGAGCATCAGGTAGTCTTTATGGAGAACTTTGAAAAACAGATGGGCATTGCCTTTTTTTTGATCAGTTTTACTGCAAGAGATGAATTTTATTATCTGCGGTTTGCAAAACTGCTGGAATTTTGGAACCGGGCAAAAGAGGGTGGCAGAAAAAGCTTCCGCTATGAAGAACTGGAGCCTGATTTTTTTCTCCGGAAGAGCAGAGGCGTCCTTGTTCCATATCTGGATGCGATGCAAAAAGATTTGGCAATGAGGGATTGACAAGCAGATATTCTTTTCATATAATAAATCAAGCAGTTTCATTTGCTACCACATTAGCATACTAAAGTGTACAAAATGAAACCTGTGAACGGATCATCCGCATGGGATGAGCATAAGGGAAAGGTATTAGATTCATTATGAAAAAACAATTATTACATACACCGGAGGGTGTGCGTGACATTTATAACGAGGAATGTGAGAAAAAGCTATTACTCCAGTCGGATTTACTTGGCATCTTAAAGGGTTACGGATATCATCCGATCCAGACGCCGACCTTTGAATTTTTTGATATTTTCGGGAAGGAGATCGGAACCACTCCCTCGAAAGAATTATATAAGTTTTTTGACAGAGAGGGCAATACGCTTGTCTTAAGACCGGATATGACACCGTCCATCGCAAGAGCGGCTGCAAAATATTTTATGGATGAGGATATGCCGATCCGTCTCTGCTATATGGGAAATACGTTTATCAATAACAGCAGTTATCAGGGCAGATTAAAAGAGAGTACGCAGCTTGGTGCAGAGCTGATCGGGGACAGCACCGTGGATGCAGATGCGGAGATTTTATCGATGACGGTAGAATGTCTGCAAAAGGCAGGACTGAAGGATTTCCAGTTAAGTGTCGGTCATGCGGATTTCTTTCAGGGACTTGTGGAGGCTGCCGGGATCAGTGAGGAGGACGAGGAAGAACTGCGTGAGCTGCTCGCCAACAAGAATTTTTTTGGTGTGGAGGAATTTGCAGAGACCTTAAACCTGAAGGCAGAGTTAAACGAACTGTTCCATATGCTCGGCAGTCTGAATGTGGACTTAAACGACTTGAAACGCGCCAAAGAGTTAGCTGCATCTTATCCTAGGATTTTAGCGGCAATTCATAATTTAGAAGAACTTCATAAAGTACTTGAAGTCTATGGCATTCAAAAGTATATTTCCTTTGAACTGGGGATTATCAGCAGTTATCAGTATTATACCGGGATTATTTTTTCCGGTTATACATTCGGAAGCGGAGAACCGATCGTAAAAGGAGGACGTTATGATAGACTTCTGACCTATTATGGAAAGACTTCTGCATCCATTGGATTTGCAATTGTCATTGATCAGTTAATGGCGGCATTATCCAGACAGAAAATCAATATTTCTATCGAAACAAATGGTGAGCTGATCGTGTATACAAAGGCAAATCAGGCAAAAGCAATTTTGAGTGCAAAAGAAAAGCGTGCGGCTGGTACTCCGGTCGAGACGATTTTAAAGGATGACACGAAAACAAACGAAGATTACCAAAACTATGCAAAGCGTAATCGTATCAGAACAGTTACTTTTATGGAGGATTAGAAAATGGAAGATATGAGATACTTAACCTTTGCATTGGGAAAGGGCAGACTTGCAAAAAAAGCACTGGAATTATTCGAACAGATTGGCATTACCTGTGAGGAGATGAAAGATAAAGACACAAGAAAACTTATTTTTGTCAATGAGGAACTAAAGCTTCGATTTTTCCTTGCAAAAGGACCGGATGTTCCTACTTATGTAGAATATGGTGCGGCTGATATCGGAATCGTTGGAAAAGATACCATATTAGAAGAAGGCCGTAATATTTATGAAGTATTGGATCTTGGATTTGGCAAATGCAGGATGTGTATCTGCGGACCGGAGGAAGCACGCGATCTGTTACAGCACCACGAGCTGATCCGGGTGGCAACCAAGTACCCGCACATTGCAAAAGACTATTTTTACAATAAAAAACATCAGACCGTAGAGATCATTAAGTTAAACGGCTCCATCGAACTGGCACCGATCGTCGGACTGTCCGAGGTGATCTGCGATATCGTAGAGACCGGATCCACACTCCGGGAAAACGGATTGACAGTGTTAGAGGAAGTGTGTCCGCTCTCTGCCCGCATGGTAGTAAATCAGGTGAGCATGAAGATGGAAAATGAGCGGATCACAAAACTGATCTCTGATCTGAAGAATGTGATCAATACAGAAAGGAATGCAGTCCAATGAGAATTTTAAAACTGACAAAAGAAACACAGAATAATATATTGGAGAATTTATTAAAAAGAAGCCCGAACTCTTACGGCGAATTTGAGAGCCGCGTCAATGACATTATCCAGAATGTCAGGGAAAAACGTGATGAGGCGATTTTTGAGTACACATTAAAATTTGATGGTGCCACCATCGACCAGGACAATATCTGCGTGACGGAAGAAGAGATCAAAGAAGCTTATGAGCAGGTAGACCCAAAGCTTTTGGATGTCATCCGCAAGGCACTTGTCAACATCCGTGACTATCACGCAAAGCAGAAACAGTACTCCTGGTTTGATTCCGATGAATCCGGTATTATCTTAGGCCAGAAAGTGACACCGTTAAAAACAGTTGGTGTGTATGTGCCGGGTGGAAAAGCAGTTTATCCGTCCTCTGTACTGATGAATGTCATTCCTGCAAAAGTGGCAGGGGTTTCCAATATCATTATGACGACGCCATGCGGCAAAGATGGAAAGGTTTATCCATCTACATTAGTAGCTGCCAAAGAGGCGGGAGTCGATGCGATTTATAAAGTCGGTGGTGCACAGGCAATCGCAGCCCTTGCCTTTGGAACGGAGAGCATCCCGAAAGTTGACAAGATCGTAGGACCGGGAAATATCTACGTTGCCCTTGCCAAAAAAGCAGTGTTTGGTTATGTCAGCATTGATTCCATCGCAGGTCCAAGTGAGATCATGGTACTTGCCGATGAGACGGCAAATCCACGTTTTGTAGCGGCAGATTTACTGTCACAGGCAGAACATGATGAGATGGCATCCGCAATTCTTGTGACAACCAGTGAGGCATTGGCAGAGCAGGTTTCTGTGGAAGTAGATAAATTTGTTACAACTCTTTCCAGAAAAGAAATCATCCAGAAATCTCTGGATAACTATGGATATATCCTTGTGGCAGACACGATGCAGGATGCCATTGACACCGTCAATGAGATTGCATCGGAACACTTAGAGCTTGTGACAAAAAATCCATTTGAGACAATGACAAAAATCCGCAACGCGGGAGCAATCTTCATCGGAGAGTATTCCAGCGAACCACTCGGTGATTATTTTGCAGGTCCAAACCATGTCCTTCCGACCAACGGAACCGCAAAATTCTTCTCACCGCTCAGCGTGGATGATTTCATTAAGAAATCAAGCATTATTTCATATTCCAGAAATGCTCTTGAAGCTATCCACACTGATATTGAGAAATTTGCTACAGCAGAGCATCTTACAGCTCATGCTAATTCAATTAAGGTAAGATTTGAAAATTAATTAGCGCACTGGCGCGGAAACGGGGATTATATGGCTGTATCTGAAATCAGACAGGCAACTGTAAAAAGAAAAACGAGTGAAACTGATATTGCTTTATTTTTAAGAATTGATGGTTCGGGAGAAGCAGAGGTCGATACAGGAATCGGCTTCTTCGACCATATGTTAAAAAGCTTTGCTAAGCATGGTCTTTTTGATCTTAAGTTAAAGGTAACTGGTGACCTAATAGTTGACTGCCACCATACTATCGAAGATGTCGGAATTGTACTTGGAGAAGCTATCAAAGAAGCTATAGGAGATAAGATGTCCATAAGAAGATATGGTGATATTATTCTTCCTATGGATGAAACACTTATCATGTGTGCCATAGACCTTTCAGGAAGACCGTATCTTGGCTTTGAATCTACATTTACAGCAGACAGCGTTGGATACTTTGATACACAGATGGTTAAAGAATTCTTCTATGCAATATCTTACAGTGCAGGCATGAATCTTCATATAAGAAAGATTGCAGGTGAGAACGATCATCACATTATTGAAGGCATGTTCAAAGCATTTGCAAAGGCATTGGATGAGGCAACTGTTAAAGATACAAGAATCAAGACAATTCTCTCTACTAAGGGAAGTCTCTAAATATACTTAAGGAGTTACATATATGCGATTATATCCAGCAATTGATGTTAAAGACGGGCAGTGTGTCCGCTTAAAGAAGGGACTTTTTAATGAAGTTACTGTATATTCTGAAAGACCTTACGAGATCGCTAAAGGCTTTGAAGAGGCAGGAGCACAGTTTATACATACTGTTGACCTTGATGGCGCTTTGAAAGGACACGGCGTTAATGCAGAAACTATTAAGAAGATATGTTCAAGTGTTAATGTTCCTGTACAGATGGGCGGTGGAATCCGTACTCTTGAGAACATTCAGGAGGTTCTTGACCTCGGCGTATACAGAGTTATTATCGGTACTAAGGCTGTTGAGAATCCTGATTTTATTAAGGCTGCCATTGACAGATTCGGTGCTGAACATATTGTTGTAGGTGTTGATGCAAAAGATGGTCTTGTGGCTATCGAGGGCTGGGAAAAGGTCAGTGATAAGACCGCACTTTCACTTGCACTTGCAATGAAGGATATCGGCGTACAGACTATTGTATACACTGATATATCAAAGGATGGTATGCTTGCCGGTCCTAATGTTGAACAGACTAAGATTCTTTCTGATAAAA